>ERZ1027256.36-NODE-36-length-92510-cov-10.018842_pt1 | contig 92510 bp, 82 predicted proteins | sample MGYA00519242_ERZ1027256 | MGnify/ENA primary metagenome ERZ1027256 (study PRJEB26926, sample SAMN06164394) | human gut metagenome | biome: ENVO:00009003; feature: ENVO:2100002; material: ENVO:00002003 | host: Homo sapiens | place: USA | collected 2012 ...
AGATCTGCGCATGTCTCGTGGGCTCGGAGATGTGTATAAGAGACAGGTGGATGCGGTATACTAAAAATAGGATATGGCGACGCCCTCTTGCTGGATATTGCACTTACATGGTCGACGATGCCTTTGTTGCCTTGAATTACCAATGCCGCGGCCTGCTTCAAATAAGTCAAGGCGATCTGACGCAGACGGCACGGAAACCCCGTGCCGTTTTCTCATATTACTGCCTATTTGGATGCTCTATCTGCATATATCTCAAAGAAGTATATGCAGATAATTGGGATATCAGCTTGTTTTTCTGCACATAATATGCTATAATTATATGCAGAAAGGCTGGTGCTGTATGAGAAGATTCGATTACTCCTTTTTGAATAACGGCTTGCTGCCGGCAAACCTTGTGAACCTCACTTCCAATATTGCGGCGCTCAAAACTATGGCTGGCGTGCGCAAGGAAGAATACACGCAGATCTTCACGGAGCTGGAAGCTGTCGCAAAGGTGCAGTCCATCAAAAGCTCCAACGCCATCGAGGGCATTGTGACCAGCGACGAGCGTATCGCTGCCATTGTCAATCAGAACAGCGCCCCGCTGAACCACAACGAGGCGGAGATTGCCGGGTACAGAGATGCGCTGAACGAGATCCACTTGGGATATGAGCATATCGACTTCCGGCAGAGCGACATTCTGCGGCTGCACGAAATGATGATGAGCTTTGCGGGTTATGAGTACGGCGGGCAGTACAAGACAGACGACAATGTAATTCTGGAGATCGATGCTGACGGAAACCGCCGTGTCCGTTTCCGTCCCACGCCCGCAAGCGAAACCCCGAAAGCAATGGAGCAGTTGGAGCTTGCCTATCTGGATGCCCGAAGCGATGCGAATATCAATCAGCTTCTTTTGATTCCCTGCGTGATTCTGGACTTTCTCTGCATCCACCCGTTCCGGGACGGCAACGGCAGAATGTCCCGTCTGCTCTCGCTGCTGCTGCTATACAAAAATGGCTTTGATGCCGGTAAATATGTGTCCTTTGAGGAGCAGATCAACAACTACAAGGCGTATTATTACGAAGCCCTACGGCAATCCTCGGAAGGATGGGAAACGAATGAAAACTCCTATTTCCCCTTTATCGAGAATTTCCTGTCCACACTCTATATGTGCTATAAGGAACTGGACAAGCGGTTTGCGGTGGTACACGGCAAGAAGATCACGAAGAAAGCCCGTGTGGAGGCGACCGTCCTGAACAGCCTGACGCCGCTATCCAAAGCCGAGATTTGCAAAATTCTCCCCGATGTCAGCCCCACGACCGTTGAAGCCGTTCTCGGAGCAATGGTCAAGACCGGCTCGGTAAAGCGGATCGGTGCAGGACGGGCGACGAGATATATTAAGGTATAGGGGTGAGCATAGAATGGATTTTTTGTTGGCAGCTAAATATCGGTATTATGGTAAGGACGACTCACAAAATATTCTCCAAAAAGTCAATAGAGAAATCCCCCAAAACATATCCGCCTGTAAGCATGAGCTTCTTTGCATCATGAATGAGGTCATAAACCTCGATCCGTGCTGTTACTGGAATAGGCAAGTGTTTAATCAAACCGATTCTGCATTACAGAGTATCGCTACACAACTTCCTGCTCTGTCAATCGACGACACAATATTTGAATTCTTCTTAACTGGTTACAATGCTTATATGCAAGTAACCAATGTGATAAATGACCTATCTGGACTAAACGATAGTCCTGCAATGAAAAATCGGCAATTCCGTATCCCTACCTATGTTTCCATCGTAGAAGGATGCCTTACGAATTTATACCGATTTATTGCACTGATTATCAATCAGACTACTACCAAGGATTACGCTTCCACATATAAATTAAATTCTCTGTGTGAAATTTTAAGCAAGAACGGATTTGATAAATTAACAGAATCCGTTAATATAAATATTCGCAATGCAATAAACCATGGTGGAATTGTTTTCGAGGAAGATGGTCAAACGATAGTTTTTCATTACACGGAGAATAAACGGAGCGTTTCAAGTGCATTTACCACATATGAATTTGATCAACTTATAAATGATGTATACGATACTGCAAGCGCTATTATATTGGGCATTACGGTATTTCTAAACTTAAATTGGGAAACGGTAACAGTTGATAGATCATCCAAAACATTTGTTGCCTTTAGTTTGTTAGGCATGGAGCTAAGCATTCCGACTGTCCGTTGCCGGTATATTAGTGAATCTCCCTCGGGTGAGCAACTGAATGCAGAATTTTGGGTTAAAGACACAGAAAAAGGGTATCTCATTGAATGCGCTGTTCTCTTAATTATGGCAATTTATGACATCTATGGCGATTATGAAAAGTACTATATATCATTCAGTGGTGAACGATTAGCCACAAGCTGGATGCGTTTTAGTAACCAGCAAGTTTTTGATATGCTGAATCGGAATCGAGAACCAGCAGATATTGTAAAAGAGGTCATTAACAGCAGAGAAGTCATGATATTCAATCCATCGACGGAGCCCATTGATTTGCAGGAAATAAAGCATTTTAGGTTTCCAAATTATCAATGCGATACATACAAAATCAGTCAGATTGAGGATGCAAGTTTGTCTGATAGGAAGAGGCTTAAATGCCGATTGTATATTGGCGACATAGACTGTCGGGAAACAATTATCAAAATTATAGAGGAAAGCATTGAATGGCTCAAAAAGATTCGTAATGTAGATTCTCCTACAATTCACCGAAAAAACGGCACAATGGAGGCGGATGCATTATATATAACGATATATCGCAGAGATGCTCGGCGAAATAAAGGATTGTTACCAGGCAACGAAAATTTTATTGGTTTTGTCGATTACAATTTAAGTGGAGAAACAACATTACTGAACGGTGGTTTGCCAGCTAAAATATGGACTCAGTTTCACCACGAAAAAATCGGTAAAATAGCCATTGCATGGAGAGAGGGAAAGTATATGACACGACATTCTCGAAAAGTGGGAGCAAACGCTCCTTGTCCTTGTGGCAGTGGAAAGAAATTCAAAAAATGTTGTCGAGGAAAAGGTATATTTGACTAAAACTCATTACATAGCCCAGAAATTTTCACTATGAAAGCCCCTCGGCTATGTAATGTCAGAACAGAAGTAAAACCTATGCCATATATCCCGCTATAGGATGGTGCTTTCCGCCGCTACCATCAAGGCGGCTGAAGCTTCTCACTGTACAGGTTTATGTAGTGGCTCTTTTTCCCAATTCCCTTTTGTTTTCCTATGCCCGATCAGACCCTTGAAGATACAAAGCTTTATAGTCCTCAAGAACATAAAGTTGAACTGGGACTTATCTTTGGCCGCGATTGGCTTATTTTTCCTGCGCGGATCAGCTATTTTCACCCGGCTCGAACAGTGCAGCGATGAGGTTCGATTAGGGCCATTCTCTTTCAACGGTTCAGTCAGGCTATAAATCAAACTGCTAAACTTTAAAACAGCCAAATTTCACCTCTGTCATATACTCATGTCAAAAGTGAGAGAAGTTTGAAATACGGGGGTGGATGCGGTATACTAAAAATAGAATAGACGACCTGTTAATAGATGCGAAACGGCTGGAAAGCAAATGGACGATAAGGAGAGGAATATGACCGAACAAGATGTCAAGTTTTTATGCAAGTGGGCAATCGAAAACGGACAGCGCCAGTTAACACCAGTGGAAAAGGAGCTACTGAAGAACGGAATTGATGACGCAAAAAGCTTTCAAGACTTTCTTGCGGTTGTATTGGCGGCAATGGCTATCAGTTAAAACATGTAGGGCAGACTGCATGCCATAAAGGCAGAAAAGTGTGCAATCATTGCACACTTTTCCCCGCAGACAGCTTTTATGATGAAGCAAAGCACGGAGCCTTTCGGCTCCGTGCTTTACGCTTATTTCAGTTTTTTGCCGTCCTCGAAGGCGTTGCCAACTTTCTCGCCAAGGACGAGGTAGTCGTTGTGCACAGGGTCGAAGGTGATCGGGCGCAGTTTCTGCGGGTCGATCTTTCCCTCGCTGTCCAGAATGCGTTCGTCGGCGGAGACATTCACGATCTCACCCAGCAGAAGCTCAGACTCCTCGTCAAAGCTGATCAGCTTGCACTCCAGCGTCATAGGCAGTTCGTCGATGACTGGCGCGTCCACGACCTCGCTCTTGGTCACATGGAATCCGGCGCGCGCCATCTTATCCGGCGTTGTATTGCCGGAGACGATGCCAACATAATCGCAGGCGTCCACGTGGGCCGCATCCGCCATGCTGACGGTAAATGCCTTGCGGCTCAGGATGTTCTTCACCGTTTTGTGACTGCCGCTGAGGTACATGGCGATGCGGTTCATGTCAGCAATACCGCCCCACGCGGCGTTCATGGCGTCCGGAGTACCCTCCTCGCCATAGGTCGCGATGATCAAAACAGGCTGGGGGTACAGCCAGGGCTTTGCTCCAAAATTCTTACGCATAGTTCTGTCCTCCTGCTTCAAGAATGATCGTATTATACCACATTGAACACCAAACGTAAAACCTGTTTGCCTGATATGATTATCGCACTGTGTTTCGCAGGGTGCCGATGCCTTCGATGGCGCACTCTACCACATCGCCGGGCTTCAGGAATTTCGGTGGGTCGAAGCCCATGCCGACGCCGGAGGGAGTGCCGGTGGAGATGATGGTGCCGGGCAGCAGCGTCATGCCGGAGGACAGCTCCTCAATGATGTCCGCGATGGAGGTAATCAGCAGGTCTGTGGTGGAGTCCTACCGCAGCTCGCCATTGACGCAGGCGGTGATATGCAGGGCAGGCGGAAAGGCGATCTCGTCAGCGGTGACGATGCAAGGGCCTATGGGGGTAAAGCCGTCCAGACTTTTGCCAAAGTACCACTGTTTGTGGGCGGCCTGCAAGACACGGGCTGACACATCATTGAGGACGGTGTAACCGAAGATGTAGTCCATCGCGTCTTTCGCTTTCACGTTTTTCGCCGCCCTGCCGATGATGACCGCCAGCTCAGCCTCGTAGTCCAGTCGCTCCACGAGGCCGGGGTGGCTCTCGATTAGCTGGGTGAGTTCTAACTAGATCCTTGCTCATATCGACGGATATAACATTATATGTAAAATTTGGTTGGATGCAAAGAAAATAGATGTTAGAGTTGCACATGCACTTTGGCTTTGGTAGAATACAGTTAAGGTGTTTTTTGAGTGTACAATGTCTCTATCGAGAAAGAGCATCTGAATTCTCTCGAAAAAACAAACAAGTAGTGAATAATGATGTGTGTGAGGGAAATACATATGAAAATAAGCCGTGTTATAATTGAAAACTATCGGAATCTAAAGAACGTTGATGTTACCCTCGGAAACACCGTAACGCTTATTGGTGAGAATAACTGTGGCAAGTCAAACTTCTTGCGTGCATTATCCATCCCGTTACTATCTGATGATTCTGGGAATTCTAAACATTTATCTTGGCATGATATTAATCGAGAAGCAAAAGAAGCATATTATACATTTTTGTCTGAAAACAAAGAACGCATCCTTAATGAAAGCCTATCGGTAGAGCAATTTATTCCTTCTTTGCCGGAGGTTATAATTAAACTATATTTTCAGCCAAACGAAAATGAACATTACAATATAAGAGAAATCCTGTGTGAGGGTGAAGCTGAACAATGGGTCGGCGGTATTTGTTATCGTTATTATGTAAAAAAACCAGAAGATCTGTTGAGACGGGTTCGAGATGTTCTTAAGTCAGATTCATATAACGATCGGACAAAAATGAGTCTTTTGCCGATGGCACTGTTTTCGTGTTCAATAACAGTACCAGGAAAAGGCAAGAATCTTTCTTATGAAACTCTTGCTAAGTTTCGCTCTGTAGAACTTCCAGCAGAGAGAGACGGATTTGCGTCCAACGCAGATAAATTAGGGTCGAAAGCACTATCTGATTTACTACAAAAGGGGTTAACTCCTGACGCTCAAGTAAAAATTGAAGAAGATTATAACAAATTTTTTGATACTATACGAAAAGAGGGAAAATTGGACACAGTCCTGAATTGGCAGGACTATTCAGAAATCCCGAATGCACAGGAGTTCTTTCGTGAAATCAGCATTTTGCCGAATATGCCGCAAATGGGCAGTGTTATCAGCAGTGTACGCCTTGGATATGAAAACGATAATATGTTTGCACAGGGGTTAGGGCATCGCAATCTCATTCTAATGGCAGTCATCCTAAATTCCTATATCAGCAAAGAACGCGATATTTCGTTCAGATTGATGACCATAGAGGAACCAGAGGCGCATTTGTGTTGTAGCAATATTCAACTGATGATCAGCCTGATTTCTATTTTTGGAAGAAAGAACAGCTATACGCAAATCGTTTATTCAACACACAATGCCGAATTTGTCAACAAGCTAGGAATAGATAATGTAATAGTATTTCACAGCGGTGAGGCATTTAATTTGAGCAATGAATTAACAGATAAAGAACGCGATTACTTATCCGCGAACCCGAATACCGATATTTTCAAACTGCTTTATTCCAGAAAAACAATTCTTGTTGAAGGGATAACAGAAGAGCTCCTTATAAAGTCATATCTTCAAATGCGAAATGATTTGAGTGAAATTAAAGTTTTGTCATTCCATAAAGGTTTCACAAGAATCATTGATATTTGGAAGAAAATAAACGGCGGAACAAAAAGCCGACTTGGCATCGTTAGGGATTATGATGAACAGTTGAAGGCACAAGCAGCTCATGAAAAAAAGCAAGATGAACAAATCTGTGTGAAAACTACGCAAGGCTATACATTAGAAACCGACATTGTCAGCAAGAATTATGAGTTGCTAAAGGAAAAATATGGGAAGGAATATGGATGGAGTACAATGACCGAGGATGAAATTCAGCGAGATTGGCGCGATAATAAAAAATCGGATGTTATGCTTAGAATCTGCCATGACATGATTCAAGGTGAATTGGATGAATTTGTCCTTCCACCGCACATCCAACATATCATTGATTTTATGCAGGGAGATGTCGTTGAAGAATGTCGATGATTGTGAATGTCGCTGGCGCAGGAGCTGGAAAAACTACAAAAATGGCTGATATTATCATGGCACATGATATCCCTGACGGAAAGGTTGTTTTCTGCATTGCATTTACTAATGCTGCCGCTGATAATATTAAAGAAAAGGTCGCAGAAAAAGTAAACGGTGTTCCAGATAATATAAAAATCAGTACTATCCACTCGTTTCTATATAAAGAACTGATTGAACCATACTATTACTTCCTTTATGGCAAACACTTTGGACAACTTTCCACCAGTAGCTTACCTCCAAGCAATTGTTATAGATCAAAGAAATTGTTTGAGTTGGAGCAAGAAGGCTCGCTGCACATTACAAAGATTCCCGAAAAAGCAAAATGGGTGGTTTACCAGAAAAGCAAGGATACAAAAGAAGTTAAGAGTGTCCGAAAAAAAGTGCTATCCTATTTTAATAGCTACTGCTCTGCTATTTATGTAGATGAAGCCCAGGACATTAGTAAAGATATATATGATGTTCTTTCTGCTTTGGAGCGCGCAGGTGTTGAAATAATATTGTATGGTGACCCGAAACAGGATGTTAAGGGGTTTGGCTACTTTCGGCAGATAATTGATAAATCATCCGATGTGCATTATTTTTCAGACTGCTATCGTTGCCCGCAGATTCATTTGAATTTATCAAATACATTAGCTCAGAAGGATGAAAAGCAAGTCGCGAATTGCGAAAACGCTGTTGGTAGTTTAGAAATCGTTTTTGAATCAGATATTGACGATGTCAAAGAATATATAGAAACCGAAAATTATGGTCTCTGCTATATCAGCCAGAAAAGAGGAGAATTTTATACGCACAGTTCGGAAACAATTGACGAATGTTTTGAAACACTACGCCATGAGGTATTCCGTGCAATGCAGGAAAAGTGGCGAGAAGAAACAACAGAAATTGAGATTGAACGTGCGGCGTATTTTGTTGCAGAGAAAATGCTGGAAAACTACGATCAAACAGGGAACCCGGCAGTTTCAATATTACAATGGGCAAAAAACAACGCATTTGATCGATTGAGTAGGCAGAAATATGCTCAAATGGCTTCTGCGTTTTCAATGAAGAAAGCAGAGCCGACAAATGTCGTTATTGTCAAATCTATTGAGATAATCAAAGGATTAGAAGCAAGCCGCTGCCTTTTTATTCTGACATCTGATCTAGCGCCTTATCTATTCAGAACAAAGACGGATGACAATAAGATGAGCCATCTGCTTTATGTGGCACTAACAAGATCAAAGGATCATTTGACAATCCTGATCTCTCAGGATGTGGAATCGGCTTTCTCCAGGGATTATATACTTGCGTTCTTTGCGCAGTACTCTACATCAGTGCGGAAAATTCAATAATAAATTCGTTTTCTAAAAAGCCATTGATAGAACATAGAAAGATATATTAAAAAGCATGGAGAGGCAACGTTTTCTGAGCTATAGAAATTGGATCATAATGAGTCACTTATCGTGCAAATGCGGGTCAGGTTAAGCGCAAATGGATATACTATATACAGGTGGCGAAAAAATCTGATAGCAGGCGTCAAGTAGTATATGAATTGCAAGAAAGAGGATCTGAAGTTCTAGAGGAATGTAGAAGGCAGTCGGTTTATACAGCAAAACAAAAAGAACTGATTCACAAACGACAAAAGCGGTGGGCAATCACACTTGCAGTGCCGATTCCTTATTTGGATGTCGGTACTGCTTATTTTGTACGAAGCAGATATACTTTTGAGATTGAAATCCCGCCAATCTTTGATATATTTAAAATAGTACCCGTACTGAAATTGTTGAGTTTTTCTGGGGGTGGGCAAGTTGCGGAAAGCATTGTGTGTCGGCATCGACAGTTACAAGACGGCAAATGATTTGCATGGATGCGTAAATGACGCAAACGGCGTCAAGGCCGCCTTGGAGCGAAACGGAGACGGAACATTAAATTTCAATGTGAAATTAATGTGTGCTACAAGTGAAGCATCCTACATTACCAGAGCAGAGTTAAAGGATGCGATTCAAGAACTGTTTAGAAATGAATCGGAAATTGCAGTCTTATATTATGCAGGGCATGGCTCATATGATGCCCTCGGCGGCTACTTGTGTACCAGTGAGATTGAACGTGCAGATGAGGGGCTATCCTTGAATGATATCATGGGAATTGTGGCTACCTCAAAGGCACAGAACAAGGTAATCATTCTAGACAGCTGCCATAGCGGCTTTGCAGCGACATCAGCAGAAATGCAGAACTATTCTGTGTTGCACAATGGAACGACCATTCTTGCTGCATGCGATGAACTTCAATATTCCTCAGAAGAAAACGGACACGGTGTGTTTACTTCTCTGCTCATCGAAGCTCTGTATGGTGGTGCAATGAATTTACTTGGTGAGGTATCTCCGGGTAGCATTTATTCTTATATTGATCGGTCTCTTGGCGCATGGGAACAGCGACCCGTTTTTAAGGCAAATATAAAAACATTTGTATCTTTACGAAAAAATGCGCCTCCTATTCCTATTACGGAGTTACGTCGAATTACGGAATTCTTTAGAACCCCATATGAGGAATATCCGTTAGACCCTACATATGAGCCAGACAAACACGATGCAGACGATAAGACTGTAGACAGAGAGCATGAGGCCATTTTCGCAATCCTTCAACGGTATGTTAAGCTTAATTTGGTTGTACCTGTCGGAGTTGAACATATGTACTATGCGGCAATTCATCGCCATTCATGCAAACTGACCGCCCAAGGACAACACTACTGGAATTTGGTAAATAAGGACACCATCTAAAAGGAGATTTACAATGTCTAAGACATACCACATTTTTATTAGCCACTCCTGGAAGTATTCTGATGCATATGAAAAACTAATTCATCTGCTTGATAACGCTGAAGATTTTGCCTATTGTGACTATTCGGTTCCTGAGGATGATCCAATCGAGGACGCAAAAACTGATAAACAACTGGAAGCTGCAATCAAAGAACAGATGGCACACGCAAGTGTCGTACTTGTCTTGGCCGGTGTATATTCTTCGTACAGCAAGTGGATTAACAAGGAAATAGATATTGCCCAATCCGGATTTAGTTCATCGAAACCGATTATAGCTATTCAGCCTTGGGCTGCAGAGAAGACATCTACTGTAGTCAAAAACGCGGCAGATAGAATAGTGGGGTGGAATACCAAATCTATTGTAAATGCGATAAAAGAGTTAGGATAATTTCTCCATCACGTCATCTATCTCCAGTTCCTGTATTTTTACCTGTAACAACAAAATATGGGCGTCGAGGATCAGCTTCCTCAACGCCCATATTTTCTGCATTTGTGTCAGCTTTCCACTTCATGCCTTTATTTGTCAGTTTTCTTCAAATACCGCACTTTCCTTACCGCTTCCCAATGCATCGCCTCTGCGTTGATTGGCGGTAAAGGGTCACCCCAAGAAATAGGTGCGTCAGCCATCTTTACCTCGACCGGCAGTCCGCCGAAGGGACGCACGGCGTTCGGAGTTGAGATGCTTACAGACGTATTTGGGCCGCCTTCAAAATGCAGATGTAATTTTTGCCCATACACGGCTGACTCCCAAGGAATCCTGATTGTTCCCTGCCCACGGCCTTCTTGTACTACGATACCGTCACCTACGATAATCTGAGGAAAATGAAGTTCGTAAAGCTTTTTGCAAAAGGGCGCCTTGTCCAGCTTCTGCGCAATGCGCCACAGTCGATCCATATTACGGTTGTACTCAATGCGCTTTTTCGCACCATCCTTACCGGAGATCCTGTGGCCGAAAATGTATTCTTTCTCCTCCAGCGACAGGTCTGTACACGCCTGGATTACGGTTGCAAAATTCCGGCGCAATATCCGCATGGGCGGGTGGGAGTCTGATGGTGTCAAATTGTCGAACTCATCAAGCAAGGAAAACCCTAACTGCTCGCTGGAAACGCCAAATTCTTTCAACAATTTGAAAGCAAAATTTGAATAAGCCGGCCCGCGGCACGGGTTCCTAAACTCATTTGCAAAGCAGACAATGGGCAATTCCCCAATATCCGTGTCCTCACCCATATTTTGCTGCACAAATTTTTTCCACTTCTGCAGAACACCCTCGATTTCAATGTGAACTGGGACGCACCGCAGCGCGTTTTTTGTTTTCACCCGCTTACTGTACATCAATTTATCATTCAAAATTTCATCGACTTTCAGGTAGTGCCGATCCGGATGATCGGGAAACGATTGGAAATCGTTCCACCGCAGTCCACGGCACTCCGCGGGACGCATGCCAGTGTACAATGAGATCAAAATGCCGCAGAAGCGACCATCCTCCAGCACATGTTCCGCCGCATATAGCGCCAGACGTCCCTGCTGCCCGAGTGTCAAGGCTCGCGGGCAGCTATCGCTCAATCCTTTCAGCTCCGCGTTTGCCGCTGCCGGGACTAATATCCTCTGCACCATCAAGGTCGTAAGATTCGTCGGCTTGTCTCCCGCGTAACTTTTGGGGAGGATATTGTAAGCATGTCCGCATGTGGCAGCGTAGGAAAAGACGTCCCGCAACGCTGAGATGATCGTCTTGACGGTGGCTTCTTGGTATTTGCATTCCTTAGCGACCTCAGCGACAGCGCGCAAAATACTTGCCGGAGTAATCTCGGAGATCGACATATCCAGATAGCCTGCAACCTTTTTGATATAATCATCATATTGGCGCAATGTCGTACAGGTTTTAGAACTGTATTGGTCTCCCTCCTGGATTGCCCAATGGCGATCTTTTGCGATAAAAGTACAATGTTTCCCCCAGTATTCCTTCAGGGACATATCACCATCAGTTTTATATTCCACACTAATTCTCCTCTAAATCCAATTCTGTCGTAACGAAAACGCTGTCACTTGATTTAAATTCGATAATCAGATCCCTTCCAGTCTCGAGGTTGCCATGCGTAATTTCGCTGATATCTACAGTCACATCGCCGCTGATTCTACCACCATGTGTAGCCATAATAGCGTGATCTTCACCACTGCGATTGATTTTGAAATCAAATGCCGCACAGGGTATGCCTACCAACGAGAAGATATAGCGCTCCAACACTGCGGCCAGTTTTGCAAGCTCCCGCGGATCGTCAAAAGCGCAATAATTCCGCGCAAATACGCTCTCAGGTGCGTTGCCGCATAGATAACGGATCTCTTCCGCATCACATCCGCATGATTCCTATGTCGATCTGAAAGTGGCTCTTAAAGTTCGTTCTGGATTTTTCGTTAAACTTTTTAGCTCCGGCTGTTTTGAAAAACCGAAGCTCTTGAAAAATCCTTTTAACCACCGATCAAACTCATCCGGGCGCATTCGCCGCGCCGCGTTTTTGAAGCTGCGCATGAACGGCGCATTCTCTTGTATATTTGGCGCATTGTCTCTTATCCTGTGGTAAAATTTTGCCACTGCCGGTGGCAGCGGAAGAGTCCGCCGACGCGGCCAATTTAGCTCTTCGATGTGATAGACCTCTCCTCCACGCTTCGCCTCTGCCTCAATTTCAATAACAGTGACTTCTGTATAGGTGTTTGAAGACAAGAATGATCCCCAGGTCAATGCGCAGAGTTCACTGATCGTGATGCCTGTGGTCATCAACAGTATTAGCCCCAAGTAGAGGTAGCCCCGGCTGCTTTCAAGATTCTCAGCACAGCTCGCAGCGATTTCCCGCACCTGAGCGTGAGTCAAAATATTTTTCTCGAAATGCCTGCTCGCATCCCGCGGCCCAACGACTACGCAGCGGTTTCCCATGGCGAACGTGTCCATGAAGTGGCTTGAGATCAAACATTGGGTCTCCTCGTATACAAGCAACGCCCTCATAGCGTAGATCTGACCATTAATCTGATAGTCAGAATAGCCTCCCTCGCGCAAATGTAAAGCAAATTTTTCTTGCGTAATTTCACAAAAAGGTATCCGGTCAAATTTGCTTACAAGCAGTTCAAACGAACGCATATATTCTTTTTTCGTGGACGTTGACCACTTCATATACTGGGCGACCCGATCAAAGTCCGCCGCGATTAAAGCGGCCAGCGGCAGACTCTGAGCAAACTTTTTCCGTAACGAACATCCCGCTTTTGTATCGGGATCAAAGGCGCATCGGAGGCACTCGGGAATCAGCTCAAGTACGCGCTTCTCCACGGAAGCCTCGTCCGTGAAGTGCACGATACGCGGGGGATGCTCGTAAACAATCGCACCGTTACCATCGATGCGCTCTTTATCACGAGAACGCATCGACAGAATAACTGCGGCAGCATTCTTACGAGCTTCAACACGAAAAGTAACAGGCAGACCAAAAAAATCCATCGTACGGAGAGACATATTCTAAATCCTCATGCGGTGCAGCCGCAGGAGGGGAGGTATTTCGGGTTGTTATACGTCATGTCTATTCCAGTCTGAAGCCGTCGCGTTTCCATAGTCTAAAAGCCTTGTATTTTAGGTTTTGACGCAACAGAAACTGCAGCAAAATTTGGAATGTTTTATACTATTCTCTCCGTGAATGTGGGATCATTTAGATTCCCGCATATATTATCAAAAATCTTTCAGCGGCCATCCTCCCCTCCTTTCTTCCCCGCACCTGCGGTCAGAAAATATGGTAAAAGCCTATTTTTTAGTAAAAAAAGACAAAGCCACCCTAAGGTAACCTTGTCTCAAAAACATGTGGTGTCTTCAAATCGGAAAGAGGATAACCCTCTTTCCCTAATAAAAATACTTCGTAATTATACTTCTACGATACCATATTTTCTGATCATGTCAACCCCTTTCACGGGGTAAATCTTCGACCTCTTCAAAATGCTTTTCGGATGCGTTTTTATGGGGCAAAAAACAAAGTGTGCAATCATTGCACACTTTGTTTTGTAGTCGGCATTATACGCTTTTTGGGTGTTACCACCCTTCTTCCCACTCGTCCCAGGCTTCATCGAGATCATCGTAGTCACCGTCCTCATAGAGGTCCTCCGGGTCGTCGTAGTCCTCGCGGAGACCGTGACCGCTGCCCGGACCGGTGTCGGTGCCACCGCCGTAGTTGAAGGTCTGGGGCGGCTTCGGTTTCTGCTGCTGGGTAAGGCTGGCGGCGCGCTCTGCATCGATCTGCTCCTGCTCTGTAATTTTCCCCGGCAGCGCATCCCGGAGCGCGGCGATCTCCTCCGCAAATTCACCGTTGTAGTCTGCAGGTATTGCTTGCAGCGACTCCAACGCCCACCGGTATAGGATCACACTGAACGACTGAGAATCGATCAGCGCGTGTGTATACGCCAATATCGTTGCGGCATCCTTGTAATCCCCCAATTCCTGCAGGCAGTCGCGGGCCGCGTATGCGTCCCCTTTGTGCAGCAGGGAAATGGCCTTCTCATAGAGAATTTCTTGCAGCCGTGCAGTCAGCTCCGCTTGCAGGGTTGTACCCTGTTCGCTATAGGAGCCGAGATCCCGCGCATACTTCAGCAGATCAAGTCCATCACGAAGCGATTCCTCTGTATTGGCGTTCAGCAGCACACCCGCCTTGGCTACGGTCAGCAGTGCAGGTTGCTCGGCTATGTGTGTAGGCACGCTTTCTGCCAGCTCCGCCGCTTTTTTGTAGCTGCCTTCCGCAAATAACGCTGCCGCAGTCTGGTACTGCTGTTCCCATGCGACACGCCGGTTACGACTATTTACCAGCACGCCAACCACGACCAGCGTCAACACCACAGCAACAAGAATGGGAACGAATTTTCGCTTTTGGGGCAGCGTATCCCCCTGCGGCGTTTCTGCCGCAGGGGCAGTGCCTGCATCCGAAGTCGGCGGTGCTTCCTCTGTGACAGGCGATGCTTTCGGATTTGCGGTTTCATCTTCAACCTGCTGCGGCTTCGGCGCGGCGGGTTCTTTTTTTGCGGGCTCTTGCGGCTTGGGGAGTATCTCCAGCACACGCTTGGTTTTCTCCGGCGGCCACGGGGCGGTGTCGCGGGTGTAGTCGCCCACGGAACGGACAACGCCCTCCTTCGGCTCATTCCTTTTGCCGTAGGGTACACGTACACGGTCGCTCCTCTTTACCGGCAAGCCGGCGGTCAAATAGGCGTACGACCGATTGTTTCCCACCTGCACAGAGCAGTACTGATATGTTGGCACATGGCCCGCTGTGTTGTAGAGATCTTTCATCAGGGCCGTGAACGCATCGGGTTCTTCATGCCACTTCTCTCGCGGCAGAGGATTTGATTGCAGCAGGGCGTACAGATGCTCCGCCAGCGCAGTTTTTCCCTGCTCGATGGCTGTTTGGATGAGGTACAGGTGCAGTGTACACACGTAGTGGCTGCGAAAGACCATCTCCGCGAGGGTATCGTCCCGCTGTACGGCGTCCAGCAGCGGCGTGAGGGCGTCCTCATCACATTCCTCATTCCTCCAAAGGAAATCGATCAGGCAGAAGAAGTCCTCGGAAAGGCCGTCGTCCTGCAACGGCACTTGCTTTTGTGGCAGGGAGCGCCACATGGCGATGGCCCTCTGCGGATTGGTGTTGTAGATCCTCTCCAGCAGATCCTCGCCGAACATATTGAAAAGATCCGCACGCGCGTACTCGTTCTTCAGTTCCGGGAACTGCGCCACGATCCGCGCCACGGCGGAGTCTGCATAGTCCATGGGATCGACCTTTTCGCCGCGAAGCCGCTTCCAATGTTCGGTGAAATACCTTAAAAAACGATTATTGCGGGTATCCGCGTTTTCCCCGATGCATCCTGCGAAGAACGCCGCTAAGGGGAGAATGCTGCATAAAGCATCCTCTATGGCACTCTCTGCGCGATTCTTACCGCCGAAGGCACGGCCCATATAGAGGTGTCCATCCTGCATGGAGGGGTCTTCCTTGTCGTAGGGCGGCAGCTGTTCGATCATCATCTCCCAAAACTTGCCGCAGACCTTATCTGTCAGCTGCCCCTCCGCCTGAAACAGCGGCTTCTTGGAGCGTACGGACCGCTCCATGACCTGTCTATTGCTGATGCCGCTGAAATCCGCTAAATTACTGGCCAATGACCGGTAGGGGTAGAAAATGCGTCCGATGACAGAGTCGTCCACCTCGTCATCCCATGTTTTGTTCCACAGGCCGCTTTCGATGAGCCCAGCGGAAACTTGGCAGAGTACTACCCTCCATGTGAAGGTTTTTGATTCTGGATATGTGGGCAGCAGCCTTGTAACCGCCTCCACGAATGTCAGGGCGGCGTTACGCGTGGTCGCGGCGGCATTTTTCCACCATGTCTCCTGTCTTTCGCATGCGGCCTTGCGCGCTCCGGGGTCATCACTTGAGAGAAACCCGAAGTCACAACACCATGTACATACCCATTGATCGCCGTGAATACGCACGTCTGGTGCGCCGCAGGTCGGACAGTTCATGGAGACACCCCCTTGCTTTCTTAAGATACAACGTTCATCAATTCCGCAAAGCTATCAACGACAGAGTATGTCACGCTCTCTCTGCTGATCGCGGCGAAGTGCGCTTTTGCACAGGCAATTTTTGCTTTTTCCGCGCCGCGCAGTTCGGCAGCATCACTGTTGCCCTTCGTTTCGGCGATGAAGTAGATATGTTTGACGCTGCCTTCATTGAAAGCGATTGCCCAGTCCGGGCTATACTTGCCGACTGGCGTGGAGATGAAAAATCCGCCGGGCAGTTTCACATATACTGCAACCTTCGCATTGACGTCCAATTCACCGGCAAACCGCTTTTCGTTCTCAGAGTCATAGATAATGTGGCTGTACAGGCTGCGATTGGCCTCCATTGCGTTCAAGCCAAGTTTACCACGAAGATTGGCACTGGTAAAGAGGTCTGTGTCATAAGCCGAATCCAGCTTGTTATAGGTAATGTGTTCAATGATCTGTGTGGCCATCTGCTCGTTGATGATTTTTGCTGTCTTTAGTATAAACTCCTCCGGATTCAGGCGGAACATGGTAAACTTCTGCGGAGCCATGCGCTGCAGAATCGCTGCGATCGTTGCGCGGGTCAGCCTTGTCTCCTCCACCAATTTCCCGATGAGGTCATAGCGGACGCTACCCAACGGTGCGATTTTGGACGCCTCCTGGTCGGAGAGCGTCCTGTGGAAACCGTGGCCCTGTTCCAGTTGCTCCTTGGAGTCCAAATGCGCTGCTTGCTCACCGTACTCTAATTTGACCGTCACCGTGGTTACGTTCAGCTTTTCGTCCAGCATCTGCACGGCACTCCCAATGAGCTTTTCCTTGTCAAACCGTACAGTATAGAAGGACTTGTGATTGATACGATTCCAAAGCTCCACAAATTCCTTCTTGTGCAGCTTTTCCGGGTCAACACGCGCTTCCACATTGTTGCCGTGAGCATCCTCCGGACGCATGGAGTGACTGTCGTAGATAGAGGACAGCACCTGCACCACCGCGGCGGTGCAATCCTTGACTTCCTCCGCTACCTGTACTGTACCGCTGGCCTTGTCGGCATAATATTTGTCCGTCAGTTCACCGCGCTTAACATAGCCGCTGCTGACAAGGTCTTCGTAGATGGCCGTAGCCAACTCCGGCGTGACCTTGACTTCACTGCCGTTGGCATCGGTAAGGACCTTGCCAAGGAACAATTGGGTATCAACTTTCTTGGGCCGGTCAGCCAAGGATTCCGCCAAGCCGGACTGCAGTGCCTCCGCAAACTTGCCGAACTCCATGTCGGTGATCAGCGTCAGCTTGTTCAGCTCCTGTACCTCGCTGCCCAGCACGCTCTCATCCATGCGCTCGCCCTGCTGGTCAACGCACAGCCGCAGACCGCGACCGATCTCCTGTCGGCTGCGGATGTCGGAATCGCTTTGCTTTTTTAGCGTGCATATCTGGAAGACATTGGGATTGTCCCAGCCCTCTCGCAGCGCGGAGTGGGAGAAGATAAATCGTACCGGCTCGTCGAGACTCAGCAGCCGCTCCTTGTCTTTCATAATAAGGTCGTAGGCGTCCGCGTCGTCGGAAGTCTGCGTCTTACGGTCGATTTTGCTCTCCACAAAGCGGGCTTTCTTCCCCTTCTTCTTGTCGATGGAGAAATAGCCCTGATGGGTCGTTCTGGCACTGAGCTTGTCCAGATAGCGGAGATAGGACTCGTCGCCGATCTTCCGCTGCAGATCACTTACAACGCTGTCGTACTCCTCTTCAAACATCTGAGCGTACTCGCCGTTGCGTCCTGCGTCGTCATCGCCGTCATAGCTGCGGTACTTAGACACCTCGTCAATGAAAAACAGGCTCAATACCTTAATGCCCTTACGGTACAGCTCCTGCTCCCGCTGGATATGCGTGCGGATGGTCTCGCGGATCTGGATGCGCCGCTGGAGCGCCACCATCTGTTCGCTGCCGCTGATCTGTCCGGCGTACAGTTTCAGGCCATTGAGGAACGTAACAGAGTTGTCCCGCCCGTCAATGCCGTCCGGAAGGATTTTGAACCGGTCGGCGTACTCATCCAGTCCATCAGACAGATCGTACAGATCATCGTTGCCGTTGACTTTCCGTACCACGGTGCGTGTACCGGTCTTGCCCTTTACCTCAAAGCCCAGCCGCGCAGTGGGGGACTTGTCTTTATAGAGGTCGATGCCCTCCAGATACACATAGCTGTTGGTGGCGGTGCTGCCCTGCAGCGTCACGCCCAGTGCGGCGATCTTCTTCACCAAATGCTGGTTGTAGGCGTCCATGGCGTCCAGACGATACACCATGTCGTACTTCTCTTTGTGGGTGGCGGAATAGCGCAGCGTGAATAGAGGACAAAACTTTTTCAGGCTCTCCTTGGTCTGCTTGCCCTCCACGCTCTGGGGCTCGTCGATGATGAGAATGGGGTTGGTTTTTGCAATAATGTCGATGGGCTTGCGGCTGCGGAAGGTGTCCAGCTTCTTATCGATAATGCGCTGGTTCTTGCTGGAGTTGAACGCCTGCATATTGATGATCATGACGTTGATGGCGCTGTCCGACGCGAAACGGTCAACCTCCGTCAAACGGTCGGAGTTATAGATAAAGAACCGTATCTTCTTGCCGTACTCGTCGGCAAAGTGCTCCTGCGTGGTTTGCAAAGACTTGTAGACGCCCTCGCGGATGGCCACCGACGGCACAACGATGATGTACTTGCTCCAGCCGTAACGCTTGTTCAGCTCGTACATGGTCTTGACGTATGTATAGGTCTTACCGGTGCCGGTCTCCATCTCAATGGACAGGTTCACGCCGGGGCCGGTCAGCTCGTCAGAGGGCCGCAGGCCGTTCCGCCGCTGGACAGCGCGGAGATTATCCAGTATCCGGCGGTTGGTCACTTCAGGGATGAACGGCTGGTTGCGGAAGCCCACTTCGCTGTCTTCCATGGAGAGTTGCTGCCCCGCCGTATCGCCCAGATCGCGGCGATAGGTCACCGTGCGGTAGGGCTGGCCGTTGAACACGTCGCAGACCGCCGCGGCGGCCTCTGCCTGAAAGGGCTGGTGTTTGAATTGAAGCTTCATCAGATCACCTTCACATTCGTATCCGGCGAGAGGTTTTTGAAGATCTCGGTGACGTTGATCTTGCTGTCGTCGCTGGCAAAGGAGCTGTCGCGGAACACGGCGCGGAGGGGATGCAGGTCAGCCATGCGGCGGATCACCGTGTCGGGGACGTTTTCATTGAAGCAGGCCACCAGCGCGCCATCGTCTACGTTGTGAATGGTGCAGCCATCCAACGTTTCCGCGCTGTGGGGCAGGTTGATCTCCACGCCCCAGTCCAGCAGGCAGGCGTACAGCAGGTCAAGGCCGCTGCGGTCAGGCTTGATGTTGGACACCATGCCGCCCAGCATGGTCTGTGTCAGCTCCTCCGGGTGGTAGTAGACGTCCTCCATGTTGCTCTCGTCCACGCGGAACACGCGGAAGCCGGTGTCCAGCTGAGCGTCGGGGTGCTCGGCCCTGATCTTGTCGCCGACGCGGCGGATGCGCTCCTTGCCGATCTCGCAGATGTTCTTGTAGCCCGCCTTGTAGGCCTCGCTGGCTTCATCGCATTTTTCGGGAAACTGCACCATAATGAACTTGCGGTGTCCGCCGTCCTCGGCGTTGAGCTGCATCACCGCATGGGCGGTAGTGGCAGAGCCGGAGAAGAAGTCGAGGACGATGTCGTTAGTTGTGGGAACTGCCTTTACTAAAAACAATAGTAGATCAATGGGCTTAGGATAATCGAATATTTTTCCGTTAAATAATTTCTTCAACAACTCAGTCCCATTTCGATTCATTGCTTCAATACCCAACGAGGCAAACGGCTTGTCTCTGACAATGATGTTGCCATCGCCGTCCATTTTTTCATATTGCTTTGAAAAAAGACTCCAACCATTTTTTGTATGTACGAATTCTGCGAAGCCGTTTTCGAGTGCTTTCTGCATTTTATCTTTGCTATAACGCCAAGCGTATGGAGGGCCAAATTTCCCACCAGGGTATATTTGGGTACCATCGGGACAGATCATGGGATAATCCAAAGAAGGCGAGTATGAAAGTGTGCCCATTGCTAACGCTTGTCGTTTATATTTTCCGGCAAATGCTAATCTTTCGTCTGTAAGTGCATAGGCCGGATCTTTCCCTGTATCATATACCTGTCGGTTTGCAACAAACTTTGTGATATTCTTCGCATAGGCCATAACATATTCATGCTCGGTTTTATATTGAGCACTGTCATATGCACCGCTTCCTTTACTTTTCCATATAAACAGCACTAGTAGATTTTCTTCCCCGTAGACTTCGGCACAGATTTTGCGCAGGTTGTCCATTTCACAATCATCGATGCTGACAAAAACAACCCCATCGTCCGTCAGCAGATTTCTTGCCAGCATCAGCCGAGAATAAATCATGCTGCACCAGTCAGAATGAAATCGCCCGTTGGTGTCGGTATTCTTGAACAGACGGTTTTCGTCCTCGTCGTACATTCCCATCTGCGCGTTTTCTTCTTCCTGCGAGCGCATGAAATCGTCGGCGTAGATGAAATCGTTGCCGGTGTTGTACGGCGGGTCGATGTAGATCATCTTGACCTTGCCGAGATAGCTCTCCTGCAAAAGCTTGAGGACTTCCAGATTATCGCCCTCGATGTAGAGGTTTTCGGTGGTATCCCAGTCACGGCTGTCCTCCTTCACAGGGCGCAGGGTCTTGGTGATGGGCCGTGCCGCCTCTGCCATGGCCGCTTTTTTGCCCACCCATGTGAATTCATAGCACTCGTCGCCGTCCACCACCTCCCGGCTCAGAAGCTGCTTCAGCACCTCAAAATTGACGCCGCGCCTGATCTCACCGTCCTCGCCCCGCATCTCGGTAATGGCCGAGGGAAACAGCGCAGCGATCTTATCAATATTCCCTGCTACCATGTCAGGGGTTTCAAATGCCATGTGATTCATTTGACGTTCCTCTCTACAAAAGCAATGTTGAATGTACCTCTCACACCAATATTTGCAGGATCATGTACTGTACTAGAAACTACGATGGTATAGCCTTCTTTAATAAGATGATTCTCCAACGCTACTTGGCTATCACACAACCGCTTGAAGCATTCTGCATCCCCATATTCCATGGATAGAACATATTGGTTTCTTTCAACGCCGTGCGCTATCCGAATATTTTCGTCTGCGTAGCCCATAAGAATTTCGGTTGCTTTATGTCGAATTTTTTCTGCATCATTTCTTGTCATTTATTTTCTCCTCCAATCTCTTAATCTCCCTCCGCAGTTCCATCTGCTTTGCCAGATTCTTTTCTTTCTTCATCCTGGCCCGCAGCTGCTGGAGCTGCCGCTGGAGTTTTTCCTGCTCCTGCGTCTGCTCCACCGCATCTTTCAGGCTTTCCGCCGCCGGAGCATGGAGCGCGTCACCGGCCACAGCGCGGACGATGCCCTCGTATAGGCCATCCATATCCAGTGCCTGCAGCGGCAGGTGCAGCTCGTCCATGCGCAGCCACGGGGTAGCGTAGCTCTGCCGCAGGCGGAACACGTTGTCGCCGGTCTGCGCCGCCTCCTTGTAGCTGACCGACAGCCGCGCCGTGCCATCCGGTCGCTCCAGCAGAAACAGAATGTGATAGGGGATTTGCTTGTCCATCAGCTCCAGCGTCCGTTTGTCCAGTTTCTGTCCCGTCAGCTTGATGTGAAATACCTCAATCTCGCTGACGGTCTGCCCCTCGGCGATGTTCATGGTCTGGGGCGAGAGCTTGTTGCTCCATGTGATGAGCCGTATCTGCTCCACGAATAGGCGCTTCACCTCTGATGACACATCCAGATGCTCATAAAATTTTTGCTTGGGGACACGGCGGCCAAATTCTGTGGTTTTGGGCAGTTCCAACATCAGTGCTCCTCCTCTCGTACCACAAGGAAGCAGACCAACTGGAAGTCATCCAGCCCCGACACCTGACTGAGCAGCGCGCTGGTGCCGCCGGATTTGAACAGACTGTCCAGATCACTGTCCTCCTTGGCGTCCACGATGGACAGCACCGCATCCTCCAACAGGCTAGAGTAGACCTCCATGCTGCGGCCATCGTCCGTTTCGGCGTTGAAGGCCTGATACAGGCCCTCAATGGGCTTGTCCTTGCCGCGGCAGAGCTGGCGCATGGCGTCCAACGTGTCCTTGGGGGACAGGTGATCGTGAATGGTCACGCCGTCCTCGCTGAGATAGACCAGATAGTAGGGATGCAGGCGGTTGCGGCTGTCGATGTTCACCTCGTTGTGGACGTTTTTCAACACGAATACCACGCCTGCCGGTGCATCGGGCGTGGCCTTGGCCACGGCGCTGATCCCGCCGGGGCTGGTCTCCAGCTCCGGGTGGCGTTTGGCGTATTCCATCAGCTCCATGCGAAATTCATTCAGGCCAAGATCGGTGATGGACACGCCCGTACCCATTTCCTCCAGATCCACGACCTCTGTTTGCAGGCACTGCAATTGGCGGCGGCGATATTCCAAATCGCCCTGTTCCTCCGGCGAAAGCAGGTTGTCATCGCCGGTGGAGGTCATGACCAGCGCCTTCATACGGGTCTCGACCCGCGCTTTCAGGTTGATATAGTCGTCCAGCACCATATCCGGCCAAAAATTGATGAGCTGGATACGGTCGTTGCGGCTGCCGATACGGTCGATACGCCCGAAGCGCTGCACCAGCCGCACGGGATTCCAGTGGATGTCGTAGTTCACAAGACAGTCGCAGTCCTGCAGGTTTTGGCCTTCGGAAATACAGTCGGTGGCGATGAGCAGGTCGATGTCAGGGCCGTCCGGCATCAGTACGGCTTTATCTTTAGACAGGGGTGAAAAGCAGGTCAGCACATTGTTCAGGTCTGCCTTGAACTTGGGGACGGTCGTTTTGCCATCCACCGAGCCGGTGATCAGTGCGGTATTCAGGCCGAAATGTTCCAATGCGAATTTGCTGACGTGGTCGAACAGGTAGGAAGCTGTGTCAGAGAACGCGGTGAATATGATGACCTTCTTGTTGTCGCCGTTCAGCGGATTTTCGATTTTCTCCGTCAGTGTTTCCAGCAGCATCTGCAATTTGGCGTCGTGGTCAGGTGTGATGTCCGCCACGGCATCCAGCAGGGCTTGCAGAATGGTAAGGTCTTCCTCCAGATCGCGCCTCCATGTGAGGTAGTCCATGTCCGCCAATTCGAGCTTTACCTTCTTGCCCACGGTGAACAGGTCGGCTTCCTGATCATCCGCGTCAAAGTCAGCGGCGGTCAGGTCGTGCAGTTCCACGATGCGGTTGGGGTCGTAATTGGCGATGGTGTCCAGTGTGGAGCGCAGCAGGTCTTGTATGCGCTGTAGCGTGAGGCGGAACGAGTGGACAGAGCTCTCCAGCCGTTTCAATAGGTTGATGCTCATCAGGCGGCGGATACCCTGTTCACGGCCAACCTGCGTCAGGCGGTTCTTGCCTTCGTGGTTCAGGTCGGCGTATTTCTCGGCGCGGCTGGGAAGTATGTAGTTGGAGGGCGTATAGATACTCAGCGTCATGCTGATAAGCTTGTCGTATATCTCGCCGTAGGTGATGGCATCTGGCAGGTCGGTCAGCGGCGGGCGTTTGGAGATGGGCGGCAGACGCTCCGGGAACTTGCCAATCTCGCCGACATTGTAGTATTTTTCAATGTGCCTGCGGGAACGGGCGATTGTAACACTGTCCAGTATCTCAAAAAAGTCGAAGTCCAGCATCCGCAGCAATTTGTCGGTGGTACGCAGCTCGATGTCCCATTCGCTCCATGTGTTGAATGCTTTCTGTGCAGTACGGAAAATCTCTTCTACCGTCCGGTGGGAGGATATCTTGTCGATCCAAGCGTTGCTGTTGCCCTCATAGGCCAGAGCCAGCTGATTCCGCAAGTCATAGAAACGATTGTTGACCGGCGTGGCCGACAGCATCAGTACACGGGTACGGGCACCGGGGCGGATGACCTTGTTCATCAGGTTGGTGTAGCGGTTTGCCTTGCCGGCGTCGTCAATGTCGCCGCCGTTGCGGAAGTTGTGGGATTCATCGATGACCACCAGATCGTAGGCACCCCAGTTGATCTTGGAGAGATCCAGTTCACCGGAGAATCCCCGTGTCCGGGACAAATCGGTGTGGTACAGCACATCATAGCGCAGCCGGTCACCGGCGATGGGGTTGTTGACATAGTTGGCCTTATAGGTCATCCAGTTATCACTGAGCTTCTTGGGACACAGCACCAGCACACGGAGATTGCGGTTTTCATAGTATTTGATGACGGCCAGTGCCGTGAAGGTCTTGCCCAAGCCAACACTGTCCGCAAGAATACAGCCGTTATATTGTTCCAGCTTGCTGATGATGGCTAAGACCGCATCCTTTTGGAAGGTATAAAGCTTGTTCCAGACTTGACTTTCTTTGAAGCCGTTGGCCTCGTTGGGCAAGTCGTCTTCGCTGATATTCTCCAAAAAGTCAGAGAAGATGTTATACAGCGCAAAGAAGTACAGAAACTCCGGGCTATTCTCGCGGTAGGCAGTGGTGATTCGTTCCAGCACTTGATCGGTAACATCCTTCAGTTTGCGTCTGTCGGCCCAAAGCTGGTCAAACAGTGTCAGGTAGGCGGCGCTTTCCGGGGTATCGATCTCGTTGATCATACTGAACATGTTGCCGCCGCGCTCACAGCCCAAGTCGGCACGTGTAAATCCGTTGACAGGCGAAAAGGCGCAGGGAGCAGCGTTTTCCACTGTCATAAATCCGGGCATCAGCTCAGAAGTCACGTTGGATTTAAATGACGCTTTTCTCCGAACCCACTCCGCGCACTCGCGTGAGATGGCTTTTTGCGTAAACTCATTGCGAAGCCGTATTTCAAATTCGCTTCCATACAACGTTTTTTCACGGTTCAGACGGGGAATATAGAATTCCCTCTGCGCCTTTCCCGGCTGCTCTGCCAAAAAGGTCGGGGAGGTGAAAATAAACCGCAGGGCGTCTATGCCTTCCAGCTGAGTTTTTAACTCTTCAAAGGCATAGACAGAAAAGCACGCCGCCGCAATAGAGAGCTTGCTGCCGGGCTCCAGTTTTTCTTTCAACTCGTCCGATAGCTTATCCGTAATATTGTTGATGATCTTCATAACCCCACCTGCACTTTGCATTTTATCTTTAGTCATCGAAATTTATAAAATTATATTTATAGTATATATTCAAAGCTAAAAAATATCAATGGTCTGTTTATTTCTCCCAAAAACTATTCATAGTATAGAAAAAGAGGTGAGGACCATTGTCGATTGCAAAAATTATCGGTGAACGGCTGCGCGCCTACCGTATCCAAAAAGGATGGAGCCAGGAGATACTGGCGGAAAGAGCGGAGCTCCATCATACCTATATCGGTCAGTTAGAGCGTGGTGAGAAGAATGCTACGATTGAGAGTATTTACAAGGTGACAACAGCACTGAACATTCCGCTGTCGGCTTTGTTTGAGAATATATCGCCATCATCTGAGGTACAAGACTATGCCTCTTTGAGTTATGATCTGATACAAAAGCAACCTCTGCCGGAGCAGGAGATGCTGTATGAGATATTGGAACGCATTATAAGATTTAAGCTAGGTACAAACTCTCATTAAAAGCAAAAGCCACCCGAGAAGGGTGGCTTAAAAAACAGCCCGATGCGGAGGTTCACTCCATATCGGGCTGTTTTTCGCGGTCGATGGTTTCATTGATCGCGCGGTAGATGAATGCGTTGGTAGACTCCCCGTTGGCGGCGGCGTGTGCTTGAATGCGAGCCTTATTGCCTTTGGGGACGCGGAAAGTGATGCTTTCCAGCTTCTCCTCACGGTATTTTTTGTTGGCGCGCAGCTGCGCTTCTGTCTGTGCCATGTGAGCTCCTCCCCAAAGATGCTTTTATCATTATAACGAATTATCTTATGTGAAGCAAGAACTATTGCGTTGGTGTGACCTCACATATTTTACAAATTATCTTTCTTATTTTTGGCATCTTCGACTATTGATGTGAGGTCACATACGTGCTATACTGTCCTTACAAAAGAAAAACAACGGCAGTTGCAGGGAGTTGGCGCTCCCTACAACCTGCGCAGGTGGTAACAGCACCTACACAACGGACAAATCCGCACCGCATGGGGTTATTATACCCGTTTGACCCTGATTTTGCAAGCGGAATCCGGTCTATTTGTCATACTCATGACACCGTGTAGTGCCTCGGCCTGCACGGTGTTTCTCTTTTCTCATTTCACAGAAAGGAGGAAAACGCATGAGTCAAGATCGTATTCCGTTTCCCGCGTCCCCGGCATGTTCTACGTCCCCGGCTCATAGGCTGTGGCGAGGGGGAATGAACATGGAAGTCAAACACACCCATCCGCAGTATGAGGATCCGCAGGCGCGGCAGCAGCAGATGAAGGATGCCTACGCCGCCTGCATGGCGAAGCTGCGGGCGCTGCGGACGGCCCAGCGGGAAAAGACCGCATGAAAACAGACGCGGTATACGCCCGCCAGTCCGTGGAGAAAAAGGACAGCCTGTCCATCGCGGGACAGATCGACCTGTGCCGCCGCACGGCGGGCGGTGGGGAGCTGCGGGTCTACAAGGATGCCGGCTACTCCGGCAAAAACACCGAGCGCCCCGCCTTCCAGCAGCTGATGAAGGATATCCGCGCTGACCGCATCGGCACGCTGTATGTCTACCGACTGGACAGGTTCTCCCGCAGCGTGGCGGACTTCGGGCAGCTGTGGGAGGTGCTGCAGGAGCACCATGTGGAGTTCGTGTCGGTCAACGAGAACTTCGACACCAAGACGCCCATGGGGCGGGCCATGCTGCACATCATCATGGTGTTCGCCCAGCTGGAGCGGGAGACCACCGCCGAGCGCGTGCGGGACAACTACTACCGCCGCGCGGCACTGGGCGCGTGGCCCGGCGGCCCAGCACCCTACGGCTTCGACAATGGCCGGGCCCGGGGGCGGGATGGCCGGGAAATCCCGTCCCTTATCCCCAACGACAAGGCGGCAGTGGTGCAGCGGATCTTTCAGGAGTACGCTGCGGAGGGCATGTCGCTGGGACTGCTGGCCCGCAAGCTGACCGCCGAGGGCATCCCCGCCCCCAAGCGCGCCACATGGGACAACGTGACACTGTCCCGCCTGCTGCACAACCCCGCGTATGTGATGGCAGACGAGCAGGTGCGGCTCCACTATCTGGGGCAGGGCGTGGAGGTTACCAGTCTGCCGGAATCCTTTGACGGCGTACACGGCGTGCTGCTGGTAGGCAAGCGGGAGGCCAACGCGCGGAAGTATACCAAGAGCGAGAACCATCGGGCGTCTGTGCTGAACAGCGTGGGCGTCGTGCCGTCACCGCTGTTTCTGGCGGTGCAGGCAAAGCTGGCTCATAACCGTCAGGTAGGCAACAGCGGCAAGGGCAAGCACACATGGCTCTCCGGCCTGCTGAAGTGCGCCAAGTGCGGCTACAGCCTGTCCGTTGTGGTGGACAAGCCCTATCGCTATCTGGTGTGCAGCGGGAGGTATAATGTGAACCGCTGCGACGCCGCCATCCACGTCAAGCTGGCAGAGCTGGAAACGGTGGTGCAGACGGAGATGGAAAAGCTGCTGGCGCAGTGTCCCCGGGAGCCCGTTGTGCCGAAGCCGGAGGATAGCTATACCCGGCGGCTGCTGGAGCTGGATCGCCGTGCCGAGCGCCTGATGGATGCCTTTGCCGAGAGCGAGGATCTGCCCGCGTCCTATCTGCAGAAAGCACTGGGGAAGATCGAAAAGGAGCGCGAGGCGCTCCGGCAGGCCCAGCGGCGTGAAGCAGGCCGCGTTCCGCTGCCGGAAAAGCTGGTGTTCAGCGAGTTGTCCTTTGAGGAGAAAAAGACCGTGGCCGCCCAGTTCATCCGCCGCATCGAGGTGGCAAAGGACAGCGCAGAGATCATCTGGGCGGTGTAAATCTAAATTGATACAAAAGAGGAGTAACCATTATGAACGACGAACGTAAAGCAACTATTGAAGTAGACATGACCGACGACGAGTGGATCGAACTGTTGTGTCTGTGTGAGGAAATCAATCTGACGCCGGAGGATCTGGCTGTGGCATTCTGTCAGGAGGTCATCCGGCAGCAGGCGCTGCTGCGTATTATCGCCGCCGCTGTTCGCGCCGATGTAGCCAATCAACTCAATCGATAACGGGAGGAATTGCACCTATGAAAATCGAAAACAAAACACCTATCGCGGAGGAGATCATCCGCAACAACCCCACCGGCCACGGCCTGTTCGCCGGTATCGGGGACAACTTCAACAGCGTGGCCCAGGTCATCTGTGAGCTGATGGACGACGCGGTTTCCAACCTCCGCGCCAACAGCGGCGATCCCGAGCTGTCCATGAGGGTAGTGCTATCGCTGGAAAATCTTGGCGATGCCGTGGAGATCACCGTGACGGACGGCGGCACGGGCATTGCTGACCTCGGTAGCGCCCTGACTATCGCATGTCGGGACGGCGCGCAGACGCCGCTGAACGAGCACGGCTTTGGATTGAAGCACGCGCTGGCCTCCTGCGACAGCAGCCCCAGCCAGCAGTGGAGCATCCGCACCCGCACGAAGGACGACGCCGCGGCAAACCAGTACCGCGAGGTCAAGGCACCATATTCCATGGGCACATCTGAACTGGACAAGCCCATGAAGGTGCGTTTCTATTCAGGTACGGGTGATTTGCCCCACCCCACTGGCACATTGATCTCCGTCCGCTGCCCTATGGCGAAGTTCCGGACGGTGAAGCCCGACCGTAAGGCAGCGCCCTCCGACTTCCACAATCTGGTGCGGTACATCATTGAGGAACTGCGGTACGTCTACGCGGGCATTCTGGCGAATACGCCCATCACCATGGAGGTGTGGGAGATCAGCGGCGGCGAGGAAACGCAGCATACGCTGACGCCGCTGCTGCCGGTGTGGGAAGAGGGCAGCGTGAAGGATTACGGAGATATCCCCTGTAACCTGGGCGGCGGCCCGCTGACGATTCGTTGTAAATACGGCAATATCCTGAAGAATCCGTCCAACGCCATCTACTATAAGTGCAACATGGAGTCCAGCGGCGTGGAGCTGCGCATCAATGGACGCGCCATCGAGCACGGAATGTTTGACCGCGTCTGGGGCGAGGCCATCCATCCCAGCCAGAACCGTTTTTTGGTGCAGGTGGATCTTATCTCGGACAACCCCGTCGCGCTGCCCGCCACGAAGAACACGAAAACTTCGTTCTGTGAAGCGGATCCGCGCCTGAAGAACCTGCTCAGTTGGATCGCGTCCTACGTCCCCGCCCCGGCCAAGGATGTGGACTCGGTGGAGCTGCGGTACGTCAAGGAGTTGACCGCCAGGCGTGAGAATGATCCCACCGCTCTGCGGGTGAGCCGTGAGGAGCCTGTGTTCCAGAAGATCGGGCTGAAGGCCAAGGTTGACCTGTTCGTGGGCTATATCGACCGTGTGACCATCTACGAAGCCAAGGCAGGAAAGACCAAGGCGCTGGACTTGTACCAGCTCCGCATGTATGTGGATGGCTGCGCACTGGACAACAAGCCTGTAGATGAGGCCGTACTGATCGCCAAGCGTCATTCGGCAGAGGTGAAAGAACTGCGGGACATTCTGAACACCCTGACCGCACCTGACGGACGTCCCTACAACTTCCGGCTGGCTACGTGGGATGAAGAGGGCATCGTGATCCGCCAAAGTGCGTGAGAACAGTCAGAGGAGTGAGAATATGACCGATGAAAGCAAAACGCTGCTTTATGAAGACCCTCATTGTGATGATGAGGACGAGGAGATGGACAGGCGCATCTCTCAGGTAGCTTTTATCGCGTATCAGCAAGCCAAGATGAAGGGCTTGCCCGTGGCTCGCTATGACGCGGAGAAAAAGGCGACCTATTTGCTGTACCCTGACGGACACTGCGAGTATGTGGACAAGCCACCTGAGAAAGCGCCGTCATCCGCTGGACTTGCGCCGCAAAATCAGGTACAATGGGAGCAGAAATTCACAAAAGAGAAAGGACGAACGACCATGACATATACTTCCGCACAGGCCAACAAGCTGCTGAAAAAGCTCAACGACGAGCACGCCGCCCTGCTGGACAAAGAGAGCCGCAGCAAGGATTTTCGCGCCGCCATGGGCGAGGACGTGGAGTCCGTACGCCCCGCCTACGACTACGCTGATACCCAGAAGAAGTTGGCGGAACTGGAACGGCGCATCCGTAAGGTGAAGCACGTCATCAACGTGTTTAACGCCACCCATGTTATCCCCGATTTCAACATGACCATCGACGAGATGTTGGTGTATATCCCTCAGCTGACCCAGCGCAAGAACAAGCTGGCCAACATGAAAGCCCGCTTGCCTAAGCAGCGGGTGGAGGAACAGTACGGGCGGCAATCCAATATTATCGACTACTCTTACGCCAACTACGATTTGACGGCGGTGGAAGCCGACTACGAAAAGGTCAGCGATGAGCTGTCCCGCGCCCAGCTGGCACTGGACGCCGTGAACCAGCGGGACACGTTTGAACTGGCGGAGTAAAACCCGTTCCGTCGCACTGTCCGCGCCGTTTTGAAATTACAAGTGGTGACCTCCGACCGTGTTCAATGTTGCTGCGGAGGCGGGTTATTCTATTTGTTATTGGGTTATGTGGCCCGTGTTCCATGTTTCGGGTCATTGATGTAACTGGCTGCGGAAGTCGCGAAAAAACTTTTCCCCGGAGGTCGAAGTACGGTTATAGACCTCCGGTTTTTCATCAGGAAAAGTGTGCAATGATTGCACACTTTTCCAAAGGAAGGTGAGGTATGAACGTAAAAGAGTTGATCCTGAGCCATCCTGCGGTGGACATCGCCGCTGCGCTGGTTGACCGGCTGGACATTGAACCCGGCAAAAGCTCTATGCCTCTCTCCACGAAGCAGAGGAGTTAGACAAACTTCCGCCGGAGGAGAGGGCAAAACGCTTTTTCTCTGCGGAGGAGGTCTTTGCCGAGTTGGGCATCCCTGAACCTTCCGAGGAGGAACGGCAGGAAACGCATCGGTAGATGTGCAGGGAGATGCTGATCAATAGTCTGAGAACGTATCAGGTGCTTGAGAAATATGTGAAAAAGTAATAAACATAGAAGGCCATCGGCAAATAGCCGATGGCCTTTTCTGTCAGTACCGCGTCACGCCTGCACCCTATACTTCACACGATTCCCATACCGCGTTGAGGTCAGTAGGCCCAGATGCTCAAACTTCAGCACAAAGCTGCGGATGGTGGCGTAGGCGGCGTTGCCGAAGTCCTTTTCCAGCTGCTTGGTGGAGAACTCAGCTTCCCCATACGCGGACAGGACGAAGCTCCACAGCGCTTTCTCTTTCTCCGTGACCTGCCCCTGCGACAATGCAGCCTGAAACGCCTCGGTCGTCCGGCGGGCAGGGATCGCTCCGTTCAGCTTGTGATACACATTTTCAATGAAATACACCAAAAACGGCGTTACGTCCAGCACGCCGCTGATGTGGGCGTTCTCCTCGACCAGCGTGTAGGCATCGTAGTACCCCTTGCGGCTCTTGTTGACGTACTCAGACAGCGGCACGAACAGAGCGGAGGAATATCCCTGCTGTACCAGATACCACAGGTGCATCAGCCGCGCCATTCTGCCGTTGCCATCAAAGTAGGGGTGCAGATAGGCGACATAGAAGTGGATCAGGGCCGCCTTCAGCAGGTCGTTGCTGTCGGATTCTTCATGGATGAAGCGCACCAGTTCGCCCATGCGCTCCGGCAGCTGCTGCCACGGCAGTCCGGTATGCTCTACCTTGGAGCCGACCACATACACGCTGTCATGCCGATAAAAGCTGCCGGGGTGCAGACGGTCTTCCTCCGGCAGATAGGCACCGATGGCAGTCTCATACAGATGGTGGATGGATGATTCGGTGATCCTGTTGGCGGGATCGCTGATGAATTCCAGACCTTTCTTCATGCCATAGATGCGGTTCTCGCTTTCGTCCGCCGGAGCAAAGCCGGACAGGATCTTACGGACGCTGTCGCGGGAGAAGTCCACCTGCTCGATGGTGAAGGTGGAGATGATCTCCTCCTCCATGGCCTTCGCGCCGTAAAGCTGCGTGCTGCTCTGCGGCGTCAGCAGGATCCGGGCGGCAGAGAGATGCACCTGCGCGACACTATCCAGATAGACAAGGGACTGCCCGGAAAAGTCCTTCAGCGGCAACGGATGGTAGAAACCATTCTTCAGCAGCGACACAAACTCTCCCATATCTGCCTGCGGATATTTATAGCCCAGCTTCTTCAAGTCCAGCACACTTTTATCCGACAGCATTTTGGTAAACAACGCAGCATCCATATAGCACCTCCTGTTGATATTAAATGGTATCAATTTATATCAGTATACAGAAGTGTTTCCGGAAATGCAAGAGGAAATACCGTCATAGGCATGGAAGAATCCAAGATCGAAATCGTGCGGCCCAAAAGTGATGAAATCAACATTAGGTTTCAGAGGAGCTTTCTTGAAGTGAATGTATTCGCAAATTGGTAGAGATAGTTTCCTGCGTCATCCGCACCTCGCCGGAGGACAGCTCATCGGCACTTTGCGCACAGCCCCTCAAATTTGACCTCTCCCGCGCCTGAATCGGCCCCGAAACTCCCTGATTACAGGTCAATTTTTTGGCTGATGCGCACTACTGCCAACCCCGAAGAGGCTTGCAGCACAACGGCTTTAAGTCATTTCCGGTTGCTCCACATCCCACTGGATGGGCTCCATACCCATAGCACGGATGGCGGCAATGACGTGGTCATCATACTCGCCGTAGGGGCAGCGGATCAGCGTGGGCGTCACGCCGGTGACGGCGCTGATGCGCTCATTGCTGGCGGTGATGTCCGCCGTGATCTGCTCTGCCGACAGGCTGTTGTAGTGGTCGTGGTGGTTGGAGTGACTCATCACCTCGTGCCCTGCATCGTGCAGCGCCTTCACCGACTCAGGGTACTTTTCCGCCCAGTCGCCCACCACGAAGAATGTGGTTTTGACATGGTACTTCTCCAGAATGTCGATGAGGGTCTGGGTATCCTCGTTGCCCCACGGTGATGCAAAAGTGCGGCAGTTCACGGAGAACTGTCGCACTTCTTTATTGTGCTTTTATGATCGCATAAATGTGTCCTATCTGCAACAAAACTTGGTTCAAAAGGTGAAAACTTTTTTGATAGCTGGTTATGGTAAAAAGCGTTGTAGGACAAGCAATTGCCGATATTTGTTTTGTGATTTTAGTCGGGAAACCAGAATGGGTGCTCACCATGTCTCAGCCAGCAGGAAATCCTGAAGATGCACGATCTTAATGCCGTTTTCAATCCCCGCATCCATGTCATTCAGGGTGACAACGTATTTGGGGTAGCGGTGATGTTTTCGGGAATGTCCATCTCGGTGTACCGCCTGCAGATGATATGATCCGCAGGCACACCCCGCCGCAAAAGCTCCTCCTCTTTTTTGCATTTTAATATAGAGCGCATATCGTTACCTCTCCAGTAGTGCTCGATAGGATTCCGGGAGCAGATAGTCGATCTCCATGCGGTTTCCCTCGTAGACGCGAATTTCCCGGATGGCGGCGGCGACTGTGGGGCGATCCAGCTCCGCCAGCTGCCCCGACGCCAGCAGTTCCTTTACCCACGGCAGACATAGCGGATCGTCCTGCGCTGTGCCGCGCAGCTTGTCCAGCTGGGCTTGCAGCGCCTGCTCCTGTGCGTCATAATCGGCGCGGTAGCGGAGGAAGTCCTCCTTGGAGATCAGCGCGTCCTGATAGTCTTCGTAGGCGCTCTGGCGGCGGCGCTGAATGCGCTGTAAGGCCGCCTCCAGCTTTTGCGGCGGGTCGCCATTTGAGGAGAGGCGCTGCGCCGCGCCCTGCTGTGCCAACTGACGGAGGTTTTCCACGGCGGCCATGAGCCGGTTCAAATCATCCAGAACCACCTTCGCCACCACATCGTGGGCGATATAGTGCTTGCTGCACACGGATGCGCCGTAGCGCTTATACGAGCCGCAGGTGTAGAAGGTTTTGCCGCCCCAGGTGGTCTTGACCATGGCTCGTCCACAGTCGCCGCACTTGAGAAAGCCCGCAAAGGGACTGACATTCTGTTGAAAATCCGGCGTGCGGGCGTTGGCGTTCAACAGAGCTTGTACCCGCTGCCACTGATCTTTTTCGATGATCGGCTGGTGTGTGTCGGATACCACCGTCCACTGGGAGCGATCCTTCCGCTTGGCTTTTCCGTGCATCTGCAGGCGGTCGTCCCGTCCCTGTTCCATATTCCCAATGTACATCTCGTTTTGCAAAATGCGGTGGATAGTGGCATACGTCCAGTAGGTGGTAGACTCCAATCGGTGGTTGTTGCGGTATTTTTCACCGGTGAGCCGCTTGTACTCACTGGGGCAGGGGATACCCTCCTCGTTCAGCTGCTTGGCAATGCGAATCTTTCCCATTCCGTTTTCAAACAGGGTAAAGATGCGCCGCACCACCTCCGCCGCAGGCGGATCGATAACAAGACGGTTATGATCCTGCGGGTCCTTACAGTACCCGTAGCAGGCAAAGGCCCCGATAAACTCGCCCCGCTGCTGCTTGGCGTGGAGGGAGCTTTTGACCTTTCGGGAGATGTCGCGTGCATACTGGGTATTAAACAGATTCTTCAGCGGCATCATCATGTCGTAGGCACCGCGGACACTGTCGATGTTGTCCGTGACGGCGATAAACCGCACACCGTGCTCCGGCAGCCAGCGTTCCAGATAGCGGCCTGTTTCGATGTAATCACGCCCAAAGCGGGACAGATCCTTTACCAGCACGCAGCGGATGCGCCCGCTCTCTATGTCCCGCAGCATCCGCTGAAAGGCGGGGCGCTGGAAATTCGTGCCGGTATAGCCATCGTCGGCATAGCATTCCGCCATTACCAACTCAGAATGATTTTCGATATACGATTCCAGCAGCTTCCGCTGGTTGCCGATGGAATCGCTCTCCATGCGGTCTCCGTCCTCCCGGGAAAGGCGGCAGTACAGTGCGGTAGGCAGTGGCGGCTTCTCCATAAGCTCCCTCCTTTCCGTGGACTGCCCACAGACTTTATGCCGCCTGTGTGTGGGCGCGGATCAATTCCAACAGCAGCGCCTCTGCCGTCTGTTGGCCGAGAAAATTGCGAGTGACGGTGATTGCCGGAGTGGGTGCTTGCTGAACGGTTGGCATAAACAGACCTCCTCTTTGAGAATAGTCCATCGTATGCGCGTTACGGAAACCGTATGTTTATCGGTTGGACATAAGGACTGCCTCCTATTTGAATTGATAGGAAAACAAAACACCGTGCAGGATGTAAAATATCCTACACGGTGTCAAAATCATGATGACAAATCAAACGGATTCACAGGCTATTGTACCGTCGATGTCTGCGATCTGCACGACGGTCTCGTCCTTATTGAGCACATAGGCGTACACATGGCCGTTATCCTACAGCGCTGCAAAGAACACACCGCCGGCAACGGCATCGGGGCCTTTTGCGTCTGCGTCATCGTGTACTTCGTCCCCAGAAGCCCCACGCGCCTGATGCCGCATTCTTCAAGTTCACCGGCAGCTGCATCCGCGATGTGTATCATCGGTATTCGTATCCCCGGCGAGCCGCTTGCAACCGCACAAGCGCCGGCAGACGCGGCCTTACAGCCGGAAGCACTTTTTCAGCGCCGTATACTCACCCAGCACCAGCAGCGTCAGGCCGCTGTCCAGCACGGTTTCCGGCGAGGTGGTCACATCGGTTTTGCCGTTCTGCTTCACGCCGAGGATGTTGACGCCATACTTTCGGCGGATGTCCAGATCACCGATGCTGTGACCCTGCCAGCTGTCCGGGACGGCGACCTCGATAATGGCGTGCTTCTCGTCCAACTCTATGTAATCGAAGATGTGGTTGGCGGTGTACCGGATAGCCGCCCACTTCGCCAGCTGCTTTTCCGGGTATGTCACCGCGTCCGCGCCGTTGCGCAGCAGAAATTTTGCCTGCACGTCACGCTCCGCGCGGGACACCACATATTTCGCCCCCAGCTCCTTGAGCAGGGACGTCGTTTCCAGCGAGTTCTGGAAGTCTCCGCTGATGGTAACGTAGCAGACATCGTAGTTTCCAACGCCCAGCGAGCGCAGAAAATCCACGCGGGTGCTGTCACCGATCTGTGCGTTGGTGACAAAGGGCATACACTCGTTGACGCGCTCCTCGTCCCGATCCACCGCCATCACCTGATGCCCCAGCTCGCTCAGCTGCATGGCAAGGTGCCGCCCGAAGCGGCCAAGTCCGATCAATAATACGTTTTTCATCGTGCGCTCCTTTCAGCCTACGGTGATCATTTCCTTCGGGTACCGGGCATAGGTCAGATCATGCCCGGAGAATGCGGCGTAGATCAGGGTCAGTCCCCCGACACGCCCGAAGAACATCAGCAGAATGAGAATGCCCTGCGACAGCGTACCCAGCTGCGGCGTCAGCCCCAGTGTCAGCCCTACCGTCCCGGCAGCGGATGCCGTTTCATAGAGACAGGCACCCAGCGGCAGTCCCTCCGCCGCACTGATGACCGCCGCGCCCGCGAAGGTCAGTCCCAGATACAGCAGCAGGATAGCGGCGGCGTTTCGCACAGCGGAGGGCTCCAGCCTGCGCTTGAAAAGCTGCGGATCCTCCCGCCTGCGGAAAGCGGCGACCGCGTTGGCGGCCAGCACAGCCAGCGTCGTTACCTTCATGCCGCCCGCCGTGGAGCCGGGCGCGCCGCCGGTCAGCATCAGCAAAATCGTGACCGCCTGTGAGGTATCGCTCATTTTCGTCAGGTCAGCGGTGTTGTAGCCCGCCGTTCGCGGCGTGACCGCCTGAAAGAGCGACGCCAGAACGCGCTGTCCCGCGGGAAGCTCTGCAAAGTCCGTCAGGAAGAAGAGCACTGCCGGAAGCGCGATCAGGATGACGGTTGCGCTCAGAATGACCTTGCTCTGCATCCGGTACCGCCGCAGGTGCAGCCGGTGGGTGCAGACATCGTCCCATGTCAGAAAACCGATACCGCCCACGACGATCAGCAGCATGATGACGATATTGACCAGCGGGTCGGCCATGTACGCCGTCAGGGAAGGGTAGAGGGTATCCGCCCGCCCCAGAATATCGAACCCCGCGTTGCAAAAGGCGGAAACGGAGTGAAATATTGCCATCCACACGCCCCGCAGTCCATAGTCCCGGCAGAACGCCGGCAGCAGCGCAAGAGCGCCGACCAATTCCACAAGGAACGTTCCCTTGAGAATAAACCGCGTCAGGCGCACGATGCCGCCCACCACCGGAGCGGAAATGGCATCCTGCATGGCACTGCGCTCCTTCAGCGAGATATTCTTGCCGGAGAGCATCAAAAACGTTACCGCCGCCGTGATGACACCTAGGCCGCCGATCTGGATCAGCAGCAGGATGACGGACTGTCCGAACGCGGACCAGTAGCTGCCGGTGTCCTGCACCACCAGTCCCGTTACGCAGACGGCGGAGGTGGAGGTAAACAACGCCTCGTGAAACGGCGTCCACACCCGCCCTGCCGCCGAGATCGGCAGCATCAGTACCAGCGCACCCAGCAGAATCACACCGGCAAAGCCGAGGATCATGATCTGGAAGGATGTCAGATGGCGTTTCAGATGGAAACCGGTTTCTGTCACAGGACTCACCTCCTAAAATCGACTGCGTTCCCAATTTCGCGTACAGTATAGCACGGTTTTCGCGTTTCGGCTATGCAGATTTTGCTAAATTTTCGGCTCAAAACGACGGGAGCGACTGTGAACCTTTCTTTAATTTTTACAGAAATCATTGCAATTTCTTTACATTTACAGTATGATATGCCCCGCGCTAATATTTTGACAGATTTCGCAGGCCTTCCCCTGAGGGAGACCTGCGGCAGGAGACATATATGCTGAAGACAAAACCCAATGAGATAGCGAATCAACCCCAGGCACCCCATGAGACATCTGCTGCGGTGCGAGCCCCGCGCCGCGGCCTGTGGCAGGAATGGCTCCGCAGCCTGCTGCTGTTCTGCGGCGCCAGCGTCTATGTGGAGCTGTGCCTGCACCCTGGACAGGCGGGCGGTCTATCTGGTGCTGTTCGGACTGCTGGGTGGAACGGTCTGCACGCTGCTGACCACGCACCTGCCCAAGATCGCCCGACAGATCGTGGGCGTGCTTCTGGTCGCCGTGCAGGTGCTGTTTGCCGAGGTGCAGCTGATGTACCACGCCATTTTCGGCAACTTCATGCCCATCAGTCAGGTGAGCATGGGCGGGAACGTCATCACCAATTTCGACTCGCAGATCCTGTATAGCATCGGCAAGAACATCGCGCCCATCCTTCTGCTGCTGGTACCGCTGATCGTGACGATCTTCTGCCTTGCTCTGCGCAAGATCCGGGTGCTGACTGTGCGGCTCAAGTGGAGGCAGGCGCTGGCGACGCTGGGTATCCTGCTGACGCTGCTGCTGGCTACGATGGGCATTATGTACGCTGGGCGGGGCAAATCGTTCTCCGTCTACAAAACCTTCACCAATGTGAACACCTCTACCGACAGCAGCTATAAGAGCGTGGGCATGCTGGCCACCACCGTGCAGGAGCTTCGCTACATGGTCTTTGGCAGCAGCGGCAGCGTCATCATCACGCCGTCCTCGCTGGGTACAGACACCAGACGGCTCTACAGCAGCAATTCCTACAATGTGATCGAGCGCATCGACTTTGCAAAGCTGGCGGAGTCCACGGATGATGTCATGCGCAAAACCACGGACGAATACTTGGCGCAGGTGGTCCCCACCCGGAAGAACAACTACACCGGGCTTTTGCAGGACTACAACCTGATCACCATCTGTGCCGAGAGCTTCTGCCCCTGGTTCATCAGCGAGGAGCTGACGCCCACCCTGTACAAGCTGTCCCACACGGGCATTATCTTCGATAATTACTACGGCACGTTCCAATCCGTCACCACCAACGGCGAGTACACCATGTGCATGGGACTGTATCCCGACATGTCCCGCACCAAGACGGATTCCAGCTTCAACGTGGCGGGCACCAACTATCTGCCCTTCTGCCTGGGTAACGCCCTGAAGGAAAAGGGCTACCAGACCTGGGGCTATCACGACTATATCGGCGATTTCTACAACCGGAACATCACCCACGCCAACATGGGCTATACCTTCAGGGCGGCGGACTCCGGGCTGGATATAAAGATCGACTGGCCCTCCTCCGATCTGGAGATGATGGAGGCCTCCGTGGACGACTACCTCAGCAGCAGGGAGCCCTTCCACGCCTATTACATGACCTTCAGCGGCCACTATCAGTACAACTGGGACAACGCCATGAGCGCCAAGAACCACGACGCGGTGAAGGATCTGCCCTATTCCGAGCCGGTGAAGGCGTATATTGCCTGCAATCTGGAGCTGGAAAACGCGCTGACCTACCTGATGCAGCGGCTGGAGCAGGCGGGCGTGGCCGATAAGACCTGCATCGTACTGACCAATGACCACTATCCCTACGGCCTGACGGAGGACGAGTACAACGAGCTGGCGGGGCGGGAGATGGATCTCACCTTCGAGAAGTACCGCAACAGCTTCATCTGCTATGTGCCCGGCCTGTCCGAGAACATCGTGGTGGATGAGTACTGCTCCACGGCGGACATCCTGCCCACGCTGTTGAACCTGTTCGGCGTGGACTACGACTCCCGGCTGCTGGCGGGCACCGACGCGCTGTCCAACGGCGTACACATAGCGGTGCTGTCGGACAAGTCCTTCCTGACGAAATCCTTCCGCTATGATGCCAGTACGGAGGCGGTGATCCCCGCTGACGAGAGCATCGTCATCTCTGACGAACAGCTGGAGGCCTACCGGCTGTATGTGGACAATAAGTTCCAGATGTCCAGCAACATCGTCAACAGTGACTACTACGCCCATGTTTTCGGCAAGGCGTCCAGCGGCGGCACGCTGGAGGATACGGTGGTGTTTACGGACATCACGGGCATTTTCAACCAGGCCAGCGTCCTCTATATGTACCGCAACGGGTATATCGACCCGGCGACGCCGGATACCTTCGGCGGGAAGACCACGGCAAAGGTGGGCGAATTCGTGGATGTGCTGTACCGCATCTCCCAGCGGCCGGAGACGGACAACACCGCCTTGCCGCCTGATTATGAAACCGAGGAATTCAACGGCTCCGCCTGCCCCTACTACGACGCCGTGTGCTGGGCGTATCAAACGGGGCTGCTCCGCCAGGGCGATCTGCATACGGCCTATGACGACGACATGGATTATCAGACGGCCTGTCTGCTGATCTATCGCTACGCCGCCATGTCCGGCATTGACACCCGTGTAGATCAGGAGCTGGCGCAGCAGACCATGCGGGAAAATCCCCGGCTCAGCGGCGAGGTCGTCAAGGCTATGCTCTGGTGCGACCAGACGGACATCACCACCCGCGACAGCGAGATGGGTGAGCTGCTGGCAGCCTATGACACCCGCATCAACCGGTATCAGATGACCTCGTTCCTGTTCTATCTGTGTACCTATGAGCTGAACTCGAGAAACGAAGCATAATATAATGCAAGAGGTGCGTGAAGGGCATTTCCCTTCACGCACCTCTTTTCGTATATCCGGTGCGCCTGAAAGGTGCCTCAGGATTGCGCACTTTTTCCTCACCCCACGCGGCGTCGAAGCTGATGGCGCACACCTTCTGGTTCCGCTCCACCGAGTAGATAGGCAGCTGGCGGGAGCTGGCCGCCGTGCTGACGGAGGCAGGGTAATTCACCACGTAGAAGATGACCGCCGCCATAGCCAGCGCGGCGCCGCCTACCATGTACCACCGCCGCAGCAGGAAGATCCGCACCCGTTTCTCTTTCATACGATCCCCATCCTTTCTGGTGTCCAGCCTATGCGTATCCAAAGGAAAAAATGCCCGACAGCGAACCGCTGCCTCTCCGATCCTGTAAATAGAAAGAGGGACACCGGATTATTCAGTGTTCCTCTTTCTATGATTCAGCAAAAGAAAACCTGGAGTTACAACAGGAAGTCAGCGCTTTTTCGGCATGGAATTTGCAAGCGAAGGTATTGAATACATGGAGGAAAGGGCTTTATGCACACTCATGTGCGCGGCATACAGCCCGTTATACTCCGCCGCACATGCCCAATCCACCGGGAATGTGCCGGATATATCTGCACTGCTCTCCGTTTTTTCAGGAACGATGCCGCATGCCCGCTGCGCCAGCCATAGAAACGGTGCGGTTCATGATATGGTGCAGCCACCACTCCAGAGCCCCGCCGTACATCCCCATGGGACCGCCAGCCAGATAGAGACCCGGGATCACATGAGGATTGACCTCAAGGCTGCCAGTGGGATCGTCAATAATCTTATCAGATACCAGAAAGCAGGTATCTGTGGTTCCCATGACGCTGATCAACACGTTTGCTGTTGTACCGCCGGCTCCCAAAATGCCGCAGGAACCGTCCACGCTGCCTACAGCTACAGGGCAGGGCGCGTCCAGGCCAAGTGTCCGGCAAAGCTCGGGCGTCAATTCGCCCAACCGCTCCCACGGATCCATCAGGCGAGGCAGACGTGTATCGTCCAGACACATACGCTGCAGGCAATCGCTGCTCCAGCAGCGCTTTTCCACATCATAGAGCAAAGAGTAACTGGCTGTGGTGTGGTCAATGGCGGAGATCCCGGTCAGCTTGCAATTGACAAAGTCCTTGAGAGACAGGAACGCCTTGATTTTTCCGTAAAGCTCCGGCTCTTCCCGCTGTAACCGGCAGATCTTGAAGGCCAACTGTTCCGGGGCCACCCTGCGCCGGCATTCTGAGCCTGCTGCTGCCGATCGTTTCTGCGATCCGTAAGAGCCGCAAGCCCGTTGCCGCGAATGTTGAGCCTGAGGACTCCTCTGTTGAATAATCTGACAGTTCCTTCTTCAATAAGCTCGGACATGTTCCCAAGGAGGTGTCTGTGCTGCAGATCAGAAAGTTCTACTACCCCTACTATCTGGAGGCCGCTGAAGCGAAGCTTCTGCGGGCGGCGGGCCTGCCCACCCGCAGGGTGGTCTATACGGTGGCCATGGAGGGCGGCTTCGGCACCGTGCAGCAGATGAAGGGGCGTCCGGCGACCTCTTATGAGGAGGTGGATCCCTCCGCAGTGGTCGTGTGCAAGATCGACAAGGCGGGTGCCGATGCCAACGTAGCGAAATTCATCAAACAAGGACGCCGCGAATGACCGGATCGATCCGGCCCTCTTTTTCCCCGAGAATTCTCCGGCGGCAGATGAGCTGTAAGGCTGCAAAACCGGCCGATGCCGATCGGCCGGAGCGTGCGCCCATTTTCCGTAATAGGATAAAAAGATAACAGAAGACAAAGAAAGCTGCAAAATCACCGGCAAGGTGATTTTGCAGCTTTTTTCTGATGTGCGTTCCATGAAGATAAGCGTATCCCGCAGGCATTTATCGCCCCGTCCCGCTCTCGGCCGCGGCACCCGTGCTGCGCTCCTTTTCGTAATTCAGAAGCTGTACGGCCTCACACGCGGATGTCTCCATCGGCGCCCTGCGCCTGACGCAGCAGCGGCGCACAGGCATCCAGAAACTGCCGCACCTGCTGGGGGCAGCGTCCGATGTAGCGCTGCGGCTCCATCAGCTGCTCCAGCTCCCCGCGGCTCAGGCCGAAGGCAGGATCCCCCGCCAGACGGTCCAGCAGATCGCAGGGCAGGCCCTCCTTCATGCGGGCCGTGGCGGCCATGGAGTGCCGCCGGATGATCTCGTGCAGCTGCTGGCGGTCGCCGCCGCGCTTTACAGCCTCCATCATCAGGTCCTCCGTGGCCAGAAACGGCAGGTACTCCCGCAGGGTGCGGTCCACGATGGCCTCGTTGACGTGCAGACCCGCCGTTACGTTCTGGCACAGGCGCAGTACCGCGTCGGCGCACAGGAAGCCCTCCGGCAGCGCGATACGGCGGTTGGCGGAATCGTCCAGCGTCCGCTCCATCCACTGCACGCTGGCGGTCATGGGCGCGTTCATGGCATCGGCCATCAGATAGCGGCTCAGGGAACATATGCGCTCACAGCGCATGGGATTGCGCTTATACGCCATGGCCGACGAGCCGATCTGGTCCGTTTCAAAGGGCTCCTCCAGCTGGCGGTCGTGCTGCAGCAGGCGGATGTCATTGGCCATGCGGTAGGCACTCTGGGCGATACCGCTGAGACAGGAGAGGATGCGGCTGTCCACCTTACGGGGATAGGTCTGGCCGCACACCGGAAAGCAATCTTTGAAGCCGAAACTGGCGGCCAGACGGCGGTTCATCTCATCGATCTTGGCCTCGCCGCCGTCAAACAGATCCATAAAGCTGGCCTCGGTGCCCGTGGTGCCGCGGCAGCCCAGGAATTTCAGCGTGGACAGCACGTGGTCCAGCTCCTCCACGTCCGCCAGCAGGTCCTGCATCCACAGCGTGGCCCGCTTGCCCACGGTGACGGGCTGCGCCGGCTGATAGTGGGTGTAGCCCAATGTCGGCGTGGCGGCGTATTTTTCCGCGAAGGCCGCCAGATTCGCCAGCACCGCCAGCAGCTGTCTCCGCAGATAGACCAGTCCGTCCCGGTACAGGATCAGGTCGGCGTTATCCGTGACGTAGCAGCTGGTGGCGCCCAGATGGATGATGCCCGCCGCCGATGGGGCCGCCTTGCCGTAGGCGTACACGTGGGCCATCACGTCGTGGCGCACCTCCCGCTCCCGCTGGGCGGCGATATCGTAGTCGATGTCGGTGATGTGGGCCTCCAGCTCCGCGGCCTGCGCCTCTGTGATGGGGAGCCCCAGCTCGTGCTGCACGCGGGCCAGCGCCGCCCACAGCCGCCGCCAGGTCTGGTAGCGGCTGTCGTCCGAGAACAGCCGCAGCATATAGTCCGAGGCGTAGCGGGACGCCAGAGGGGACTGGTAGGTGTCATGGGCCATGGTATCCCTCCTTATTTTATCTGACGATCAGGCTCTCCCGCTCGGCGCCCACGGAGACGTAGCCGATATGGCAGCCGATGGCCTGCTCCACATATTCCACATAGTCCCGGGCCGCCGCAGGCATGTCCTCCCAGGTCCGCACACCGGAGATGTCGCAGCACCAGCCGGGGCGGTACTCCATCACGGGCTTGGCCTTCGCCAGCACAGAGGGGAAGGGGAACTCGCGGGTGATCTCCCCGTCGATCTCATAGGCGGCGCAGACGGGGATCTCCTTCATATAGCTGAGGATGTCCAGCTTGGTCAGAGCGATGTTGGTGGCGCCCTGTACCTCCACGCCGTAGCGGGTGGCTACCAAATCGATGGGGCCCACGCGGCGGGGGCGTCCGGTCTTGGCACCGAACTCCGCGCCGGCCTGACGCAGCTCATCTGCCTCGGGGCCGAACCACTCGCAGGTGAACGGGCCCTCGCCCACGCAGGAGGAGTAGGCTTTCACCACGCCTACCACCTCATCGATTTTGGCGGTAGGCAGCCCCGCGCCAATGGGGCCGTAAGCGGCGATGGTGTTGGAGGACGTGGTATAGGGGTAGATGCCGTAGTCCAGGTCACGCAGCGCACCCAGCTGGCCCTCAAACAGGATGGACTTGCCCTCCGCCTGGGCCTGCCGCAGATAGCGGCCTGTGTCCGTTACATAGGGACGCACCTGCTGGGCGTAGGTGTCCAGCCAGGCGGTCATCTCCTCCATGGTATAGCCCTTGGCGCCGTAGACCTTCTGCAGGATCAGGTTCTTCCATTCCAGCAGATCCTGAAGGTGGGCCTTCAGGTGCTCCGGATACAGCAACCCACCGGCCTGAATGGTCTTTTTCTGGTATTTATCAGAGTAGAACGGGGCGATACCCTGCTTGGTGGAGCCGTATTGCTTGTCCTTCAGCCGCGCCTCCTCCAGCGCGTCCAGCTCCCGATGCCACGGCAGCAGCAGCGACGCACGGTGGCTGACCAGCAGGTTTTCCGGCGAGATGCCGACGCCCGCCGCGCGGATGGATTCCATCTCCGACACCAGATTCTCGCAGTCCAGCGCCACGCCGTTGCCCAGAATGTTCATCACACCGGCGCGGAAGATGCCGGAGGGCAGCAGGTGCAGGGCAAATTTGCCCATATCGTTGATGACGGTGTGTCCGGCGTTGCCGCCTCCCTGATACCGCACCACCACATCGTACTGTCCCGTCAGGTAGTCCACCATCCGGCCTTTTCCTTCGTCACCCCAGTTGATGCCTACGATCGCACAATTTGCCATGTCTGTATACCCTCCTGTTCTGCGTGTTTTCGTGTGTTTTTCGATACGTTTTTTCAAACGACAGTCCATTATACACGCCGCGGCAGGGTAAGGGAAGTATGGATTTTATATGTGATGCATAAGCGCAGGTGATGAAAGCCGCTGCCTGCCCCTGCTCCTGAAAAGCGGCGGGGCGGGGAATGTGCAGGCATGCCAGATATTTTCCACGGATATATATGCAATTTGTGCACAGTTACAAAAGCATTAAAATAGCGGATTTGCTCTTTACAAATTTGAAGAAGGGTGTATAATCATCCACATAAATTTGAATATAAAGAATATTTATTCTCCAAGTATACAAAGGCGGTGAGCGGGTATGGGAGAGAATATCATCGAGATCGCGGGCCTGCGCAAGAGCTTTGACCACGTGGAGGTGGTCAAGGGCGTGGACATGCAGGTTCATCAGGGGGAGTTCCTGACGCTGCTGGGGCCCTCCGGCTGCGGTAAGACCACCACGCTGCGGATGATCGCGGGGTTTGAGGAGGCAGACAGCGGACATATCACCATCGACGGACAGGAGGTCACCGCGCTGCCGCCCTACAAGCGGGCAGTCAACACAGTGTTTCAGAGCTACGCGCTGTTCCCGCTGATGAATGTCTATGACAACGTGGCCTACGGACTGACAGTGAAGCGGCTGCCCAAGGCGGAGATACGGGAAAAGGTGACGCAGGCGCTGCGCACCGTGCAGCTGGAGGGCTTCGAAAAGCGGCGGGTCAGCCAGATGTCGGGCGGCCAGTGCCAGCGCGTGGCCATTGCCCGAGCGCTGGTGAACGGACCGAAGGTGCTGCTGCTGGACGAGCCGCTGGGGGCGCTGGATCTGAAGCTGCGCAAGCAGATGCAGCTGGAGCTGAAGCGGCTGCAGAAGCAGCTGGGCATCACCTTTATTTATGTGACCCACGATCAGGAGGAGGCCATGACCATGTCCGACCGCATCGCCGTCATGTGCGCCGGCGAGATCCAGCAGATCGGCACGCCCTCCGAGATCTACAACGCACCGGCCACCCGCTTCGTGGCGGATTTCATCGGCGAATCCAACATCCTGCCGGCCACCGCCGCGGCGGTCCGGGGCGATACCTGCGTCTACACCACGCCTATGGGGCAGGTGCTGGGCGCGGCGGCTCACGTGTCGGAGGGGGAGACGGTGTACCTCTGCGTCCGGCCGGAGGCTGTCTGTGTGTCTGCGGAGCCGGTATCCGACTTCGGCATACAGATCACGGTGACGGACAACATCTGCACCGGCAATCTCATCAAGTCCATCGGCGTGGATGCGGACGGCCATGAGCTGCGCTTCTCCCGCCTGGCGGGCGCGGACGGCTTCTCCTGCGGAGAGACGCTGTACCCCTACTGGGACAGCGCCGCCTGCACGGTCATGCGGAAGTAGGCGGCGTCATGAAGAAAAAAGAAAAGAGACTGGCCGTGCTGGCCAGCGTAGGGCCCTACGCCGCAGAGACGCTGCTTCTGGTGGTGCTTCCGCTGCTGTATGTGTGCCTGATGAGCATCATGACGCGGCCGTCCTATGGCGGCGTGGAGTTCACGGTATCCTTCAACGGATACAGGGCCCTGTTTGAAAAGGCGTATCTGGTGGCTATCTGGAACAGTGTGCGGATGTCGCTGGTGTCCACGGTCATTATCCTGCTGGTGTCCTACCCCATGGCCTACATGCTGTCGCGGTGCAGCCGCCGCGTGGCGTCCAACCTCATCATCCTGATGATGATCCCGTACTTTACCAACAGCCTGATCCGGCTGTACAGCTACATCACTCTGTTCAACACGAAGGGCATCCTCACCGGTATTCTGGCCAGACTGGGGATGACGTGGAGCGCCGATTTTCTATACAGCGAAAGCGCCGTGGTGCTGGGGCTGGTGTACGTCTGCATCCCCTATGCGGTGCTGCCCATGTACTCGTCCATCGAGCGGCTGGACAAGGCGCTGCTGGAGGCGTCCTATGATCTGGGGGCGGGGCGTGTCAAAACGTTTTTCAGGATCACGCTGCCCATGACCATGCCCGGTGTGTACGCCGCGGCCATCATCTCCTTTGTGCCGTCCATCGGCAACTACTTCGTGGCGGACGTGCTGGGCGGCAGCAAGACGCTGCTGATCGGAAACCTCATCAAGGATCAGTTCATGTCCTCCCGCAACTGGCCGCTGGGCAGCGCACTGTCGGTGTTCCTGATCGCGGGCACCATGATCCTGGTATATCTGTACGCCCGCGTCAGCAGGGCCGACGTGATGGAGGGGGGCCTATGAACCGCGTGAAAAAGAAGAGCATCGGCGATAAGCTGGGCGTGATATACGCGGTGCTGCTGTTCGCCTTTATCTACATCCCCACCGTGATCATGGTGGTGTATTCCTTCAACCAGCAGCCCAGCAACAAGTGGTGGACGGGCTTCACCACCGAGTGGTACGGCAAGCTGTTCCGGGACGCGCAGCTGTGGCAGTCCTTCGGTCTTTCGCTGAAGATCTCGCTGCTGTCCACGCTGATCGTGGTGATCATCGGCACGCTGGGCGCCATGGGCCTGACACGCTACCGGTTCTTCGGACGGAACGCCCTGACCTATTCGGTGTACCTGCCCATGATCGTCCCGGGTGTGGTGTTCGCGGTGCCTCTGATGGCGCTGCTGGTGCTCATGGGCCTGAAAAAGGGCTTCTGGGCCGTGGTGCTGGGAAACGTGATTTTGATGCTGCCCTATATGATCCTGACGGTGCGGACCCGCTTTCTGGGACTGGACCGCTCGGTGGAGGAGGCCAGCATGGATCTGGGCGCCAGCGGAGTAGAGACGTTCTTCCGCATCACGCTGCCGTCTATCGCCCCGGGCATCTTCACCGGCGCACTGCTGAGCTTTGCGCTGACGCTGGATGACGTGGTCATGGCGGACTTCCTGGCCGGACCCAACTGCCTCACGTTCCCCATGAAGATCTACAACTCCATCCGCAAGGGCGTTTCACCGGAGATCAACGCTCTGGAGACGATCATATCCGGCCTGATTTTTCTGGGAGTTGCCGTCTATCTGCTGCTGAAGGGCAGGCAGGACCGCGCTGCCGCAAAAATAGAACCATTCCATCAAACACAAACAGAGAATTAGGAGAAAGGAGCTCACAAACATGAAGAAGAAACTTTTGGCCGCGCTACTGGCCCTGGGAGTGCTGGCCTCCCTCACCGCCTGCGGCGGGAAGCAGAAGACCCAGCAGGATGCCGCCGCCGACGGCGACACCGGCTACGCCGATTCCATCAACATTCTGGTCTACCCCGACTATGTGTCCGAGGATGTGCTGGCCGCCTTTGAACAGGAGTACGGCATTCAGGTGAACATCACCTACCTGTCCTATGAGGAGGACAACATCACCCGCGTGGAGACCGGCGACGACTTCGACATCATCAACCCCTGCCAGGAGACGGTACACCAGATGCTGCAGGAAAACCTGCTGCAGAAGATCGACAAGAGCAAGATCCCCAATCTGGCCAACCTGTACGATGAATTCAACACCTATGACTACCCCGGCGAGGAGGATTACAGCGTTCCCTACATGTGCGGCTCCATGTCCATCATTGTGAACAAGGATACCTGCCCCATCGAGATCACCAAGTGGTCTGATCTGGCGGACCCCGCCCTGAAGGGGCAGATCGTCTCCACAGACATCGACCGCCGGTTCGTGGCCACCACCCTGGCGGAGAATGGCTTTGACCCCAACAGCGAGAACCAGGCGGATCTGGACGCCGTGTTCGATTGGCTGTGCCAGTTCAACAGCAACGTGAAGGTCTATGACAACGGCGCGCCCCGTACCTCTCTGGAAAACGGCGACTGCAGCGTGGCCTTCACTTATACCACCGACTATGTGCTGGTCAAGCAGGAGGACCCCGATGGCAATTATGAGCTGATCACCCTGCCCGATGGCTGGTACTCCAGAGGCGAGTGGATGCTGGCCATTCCGGCCTCCAGCACCAAGGCCGAGGAGGCTGAGCTGCTCATCAACTATATCCACGACGCCAAGAACTACGCCGACAATGTCATGAAGTACCCCGGCGTGCCGGTGAACGAGGCCTGCATCGCCTACCTGACCGACGAGTACAAGGAGCTGTTCAAGGCGTTTGACATCCCCGAGAGCGCGAATTTCTTCACACTGTCCTCTCTGTCCTCCGAGAGCCTGGAGATGTACGACCTGTTCATCTCCAACGTGATGGCCAGCTCCAACAGCTGATAGGAGTGCTGCATCATGAAAAAGATCAGGATCACCGTCATGCGCATGGCGTCCTATCCGGACCTGTCCGCCGCGTATGAAAACCCGCTGGAGCATGCCTGCGATATGCAGCTGGGGCAGGTGTTCATCGCGGACGGCTGGCGCCAGCCGGAGGGGATGTGCGACAGCGCCTGGTCCAGCATCTCGCCCTTCGTGATGACGCTGGCCTACGGCGGGAGCGATATCTATAAGGGGTGGATGAAGAACAAGAAAAGCGCCATGGTGTCCTGCAACGACGGGTTCCGTCCCGTGAGCTTCTACATCGAGGCGCTGGAGGAAGAGGCCTCCGACTGGTTCTGACGCGGGACGTCTCCGCCTGCAAAACAAAAAAGGCCCCCCTGCTTTCCCTGTCAGCGAAAGCAGGGGGGCCATTGCGCTGTCATTGCCCCATACGGCCCGCCTGCATCGCACAGAGCCGGCGGCGGGAGGGGAGAAATTTTTGCGTAGATGGGAAAAGTGCGGATGTCCTCTTGACGGGGAGAAAAAAATAGCATACAATTCACCTATATTTCAGCAGGAGGTGTGCTGCCATGGCTCGCTGCGCGATGCGTTCCGGTAATGCCGTGGTGAAGTGCGCCCATTCTGCCCCTGCGCAGACTGATTTCGGCTTTACGTGCAGCGTGCCCTTTGGCGCGCTGCACTTTTTTGGCTTTTTCGCCTTTACCGGCAAGGAAGTGCCTCTGGGAGCCTGTGTCTGAACGTGCGGTAGAAAACCGGCATATTCGCGTCTTGAACGGCCTTCCAGACAGGAGGACCGATTTTTTTGTGCTAGGAAAGGTTGTACAACAATGAGTGAGCTGGATCAGATCAGAGAGAATATCAACAGCATTGACGAGCAAATGGCGCAGCTGTTCCAGAAGCGCATGGAGATGAGCGCCCGGGTGGCGGATTTCAAGAAGGAGCGGGGACTGTCCATTCGGGACGCCGAGCGGGAGCGGGAGCTGATCGACCGCAACCGCAGGAGCATCCGGGACCCGGCGGTGGCCGCGTACTACGTGCAGTTCCTGCGGGGCATCCTGGACCTGTCCTGCGCCTACCAGAGCAAGCTGCTCAACGGTATGAAGGTGGCGTACAGCGGCGTGAAGGGGGCCTACGGCTATCTGGCGGCGCGGCGCATGTTTCCGGAGGCGCAGCTCGTCGCCTACCCCGACTTTGCCGCGGCCCACAGGGCGGTGGAGCTGGGAGAGGCGGACAGCGTGGTGCTGCCGCTGGAGAACAGCTGCGCCGGTGAGGTAGGCGCCGTGATGGACCTGCTGTTCTCCGGCGAGCTGTATATCAACCAGGTGCTGGACATGGAGATCGACCACAGCCTGCTGGGCGTGGAGGGGGCTGCGGCGGCCGCGGAATATGTGCGCCGGGCCAATGACCCCGCACTGGCGGCCATCGCCTCCGAGGACGCGGCGGAGGTGTTCGGCCTGCGGGTGCTGGAGCGGGGCATCAACACCATGCGGACCAATACCACCCGCTTTGCCGCGCTGTCCCGTACCCAGAACCAGCCGGAGACCACCAAAAAGCGGGAGGACGAGAACTTTGTGCTGGTGTTCACCGTGCAGAACGACGCCGGCTCGCTGGCGCAGACGCTGAACATCATCGGCGCCCACGGCTACAACATGCGTACCCTGCGGAGCCGCCCCATGAAGGGGCTTTCGTGGAAGTACTTCTTCTACGTGGAGGCCGAGGGCTGCATCAACAACACCAATGGCCGCGAGATGCTGCAGGAGCTGTCCGCCACCTGCGCCAAGCTCCGGCTGGTGGGCGCGTACTACGCCAACAACATCTGAGGAGAGAAGCCATGGTCATTTCCGTTTCACTGGGAGCGCAGAGCTATCCCATCCTGCTGGAGGCAGGCGCACTGGCCCGGGCGGGGCAGCACTTGTCTCTGGCGCGGCGGGTGCTGGTGGTGACTGACAGCGGCGTGCCGCAGGAGTACGCCCGGACGGTGGCGGGCGCGTGCCGTCAGGCCCGCATCTGCACGCTCCCCGCCGGAGAGAACAGCAAAAATATGGACAATTACCAGCGCCTCCTGCGGGAGATGCTGGCCCTGGGCATGGATCGCGGCGACTGCGTGGCCGCCGTGGGCGGCGGCATGGCGGGGGATCTGGCGGGCTTCGCCGCCGCCACCTACATGCGGGGCGTGGATTTCTACAACGTGCCCACCACGCTGCTGGCCCAGGTGGACTCCTCCGTCGGCGGCAAGACCGCCATCGACATGGACGGCGTGAAGAACATCGTGGGCGCGTTCCACCAGCCCCGTGCCGTGCTGATCGACACGGACACCCTCCGTTCGCTGCCGCCGCGGCAGATGGCCGCGGGACTGGCCGAGAGTGTGAAGATGGCCGTGACCTGCGATGCGGCGCTGCTGGCGCTGATCGAGAACAGCGCCGACCTGACGGCGGATCTGCCGGAGATCATCGCCCGCTCTCTGGCCATCAAGGCGCGGGTGGTGGAGCAGGACCCCACGGAGCAGGGGCTGCGCCGCGTACTGAATTTCGGGCACACCATCGGCCACGCCATTGAAAGCTGTGCGGGAGGGGAGCTCCTCCATGGCGAGTGCGTGGCGCTGGGTATGCTGCCCATGTGTGCGCCGGCGCTGCGGCATCGGCTGGCGGGCATCCTGCGGAAGTGCGGCCTGCCCACGACCTGCGGCTTTACGGCCCGGCAGCTGCTGCCATACCTGCGGCACGACAAAAAGGCCGCCTCCGGCGAGATCCGCATCGTGCTGGCGGACGAGGCGGGCGCATTCCGCATGGAAAAAGAGGCGCCGGAGGAGATACTCCGGCGCTGGGAGGGAGCAGAGACATGAAAAATACCTTTGGACAGGCGGTGACGCTGACCATTTTCGGGGAGAGTCACGGCCCTGCCGTGGGCGTGGTGCTGGACGGTCTGGCCCCGGGACTGCCGGTGGACGAGGAGTGCATCCGCCGCCAGCTGGCTCGCCGCCGTCCCGCCACGGCGCTGGACACCCCGCGGCAGGAGCCGGATCGCTATCAGATCCTCAGCGGCGTGTTTCAGGGACGCACCACCGGAACGCCGGTGGCCATCATCATCCCCAACGAGAACGTGCGCAGCGGGGACTATGCCTATGGGCTGGCGCGGCCCTCCCACGCGGACTATGCCGCCTACTGCAAATACCACGGCTATGAGGACTGGCGGGGCGGCGGCCATTTTTCCGGCCGCGTCACCGCGCCGCTGGCGGCGGCAGGTGCCATCCTGCTGTCCGCGCTGGCAGGCGTGGGCGTCACCGTGGGTACTCACATCCTGCGCTGCGGCGACGTGTGGGACCGGCCCTTCGCGGCGGAGGCTGCATCGGACGTGGCGGCTCTGCAGGAGGCGCCGTTTCCCACCCTGACCCATGAGGCGGCGCAGGCCGTGGGGGAGAGGATATTACAGGCCAGAGAACGGCAGGACAGCGTGGGCGGCATCACCCAGACCGCCGTGTGCGGCCTGCCCGCCGGCGTGGGCGAGCCGTGGTTCGACAGCGTGGAGAGCCTTCTGAGCCACGCGGTGTTCTCCATCGGCGGCGTTAAGGGCATTGAGTTCGGCGGCGGCTTTTCCATGGCCTGCGGCAGCGGTTCGGAGGTCAACGACCCGTTCCGCATGCGGGACGGGCGGGTGGTGACGGCCACCAACCACAACGGCGGCATCAACGGCGGCATCACCAACGGTATGGATGTGGTGTTCCAGTGTGCCGTGAAGCCCACGCCGTCCATCGGACAGCCCCAGCAGACCGTGGACTTTCTCCGCATGCGGGACGCGGAGCTGACCATCCATGGCCGCCACGATCCGGCCATCATCCGCCGCATTTGCCCCGTGCTGGACAGCGTGACGGCGCTGGTGCTGTGCGACCTGCTGGCCCAGCGCTTCGGCACGGACTATTTTATAAAGGAGGCAGGGCGATGAGATGCGGACTGATCGGCCGGCGGCTGGGGCACAGCTACTCCTGCCAGATCCACCATGCGCTGGCGGATTACAGCTATGAGCTCTGGGAACTGGAGCCGGAGGAACTGGCCGGCTTTCTGGAAAAACGGGATTTCGCGGGCATCAATGTGACCATCCCCTATAAGGAGCAGGTCATCCCCTATCTGGACGAGCTCAGCGAGACGGCGCGGGCCATCGGCGCGGTGAACACCGTGGTGAACCGGAACGGCAGACTGGTGGGCGACAACACGGACCTGCCGGGAATGCTGGCGCTCATCCACCGCATGAGACTGACGCTTGCCGGCAAGAAGGTGCTCATCCTGGGCACCGGCGGCACCTCCAAGACCGCGCGGGCCGCCGCGGCGCAGCTGCATGCCGCGGAGATATACCGCGTGTCCCGCTGCGGCAGGGGCGACGCCATCACCTATCAGCAGGCAGCGGCGGAACACGGCGACGCGGCCTGCATCATCAACACGACGCCCTGCGGCATGTATCCCGATGTGGACGCCTGCCCCGTGGATCTGGAGGACTTCCCCCGGCTGGAGGGCGTGGTGGACGCGGTGTATAACCCCCTGCGCACCGATCTGGTGCTGAACGCCCGGCGGCGGGGCATCCCCGCAGAGGGCGGCCTCTATATGCTGGCGGCGCAGGCCGCCTATGCCGGCGCCCTGTTTCGGGGCTGCACGGCATCGCAGGCGAAGATCGACCGGGCCTATCACACGGTGCGGCGGCAGATGGAGAACATCGTGCTCATCGGCATGCCCACCTCCGGCAAGACCACGGTGGGGCAGCTGCTGTCGCAGCGCACCGGCAAGACCTTCATGGATACGGACGCCATGGTGGAGCAGGCGGTGGGCATGACCATCCCTGCCTATTTCACGGCGGAGGGCGAGAGCGCTTTCCGGCAGCGGGAGCAGGAGGCGGTGGCGGCTGCGGCCGGCGCAGGCGGCAGGGTCATTGCCACCGGCGGCGGCGTCATCCTGCGGGAGGAGAACCTCCACGCGCTGCGCCGCAGCGGGCGGCTCGTCTTTCTGGACCGCTCGCTGGACAAGCTGACTGCGGCGGCGGACCGGCCCCTTTCCGCCGATACCGACGCGCTGCGCTGTCGGTACGCCGAGCGGTACGACCTCTACTGCGCGGCGGCGGACCTCCGTGTGGATGGGGACGGCACACCGGAGGAGACCGCAGCGCAGATCGAAAAGGAGTGGACGACATGAAGATACTGGTTATCAACGGACCGAACCTGAACCTGCTGGGCGTGCGGGAGCCGGCCATCTACGGCAGCGGCACCTATCAGGAGCTGCTGGCGCTGATCCGTGCCCACGCGGAGAAAAACGGCGCGGAGGTGTCCTTTTTCCAGTCCAATCACGAGGGGGCGCTGGTGGATGCCATCCAGCAGGCGTATTTCGATGGCGTGGAGGGCATCATCCTCAACCCCGCGGCGTACACCCATACCAGCGTGGCGCTGCTGGATGCGCTGAAGGCCGTGGCCATCCCCACGGTGGAGGTACACATTTCCGATGTTTCCCGGCGGGAGGACTTCCGCCGGCGCAGCTATGTCCGTCCGGCCTGCGTGGCCACGGTGATGGGCAGGGGCTTCGCGGGGTATCTGGACGCCATGGACATCCTGCTGAAGGGGGAGCGACGCCCGTGACCGTGACCATATACCCAGGCAGGGCGGCGGGCACAGCAGCCGCGCCGCCGTCCAAAAGCTGCGGGCACCGGATGCTCCTGTGCGCCGCTCTGGCCGCAGGAGAGAGCCGGATCGACGGCATCGCCCGGAGCCAGGACATGCTGGCCACCATGGACTGCATCCGCGCCATGGGCGGGGCCTGCCGCCTGGAGGGGGAGACGGCCGGTGTCACCGGCACCGGCGGCGCTGTTCGACCCAATGGGACGTATCCCTGCCGTGAGAGCGGCAGCACTCTGCGCTTCTGCATCCCCGCGGCGCTGCTGTCCGGCGGACGCGCCGTGTTCACCGGCGCGCCGCGGCTGATGGAGCGGGGCGTGGGCATCTACGAGGAGCTGCTGGGCCCGAGGGGCATCACGGTGGAGAAAACGCCGGAGTCCGTCACGTTTTCGGGGCGGCTGACGGCGGGGAACTACACGCTGCGGGGCGACGTCAGCAGCCAGTTCGTCACCGGCTCGCTGCTGGCGCTGCCGCTGCTGCCGGAGGACAGTACGCTCCGCGTTCTGCCGCCGGTGGAGAGCCGGCCCTACATCGACATCACGCTGGACATCATGGCGTCCTTCGGTGTCACCGTGATGGAGCGGGAACGAAATTTCTTTTATATCCCCGGCGGGCAGCGGTACGGGAGCCGCTGCGCGGCGGTGGAGGGCGACTGGTCCAATGCCGCCTTCCTGCTGGCGTTGGGCGGCGGCGTCCGCGTCAGCGGTCTGCGTCCGGACAGCCTGCAGGGCGACCGCGTGTGCCGGGAGATGCTGCGCCGTCTGGAGCGCCCGGGTGCGGTACTGGATCTGTCCGCCTGCCCCGATCTGGGGCCGGTGCTGTTTGCCGCTGCGGCCCAGCGCTGCGGGGCCGTGTTCACCGGCACACGCCGCCTGCGCATCAAGGAGAGCGACCGCGCGGCGGCCATGGCGCAGGAGCTTGCCAAATTCGGCGCGCAGGTGACGGTGGAGGAGGACCGCGTGACGGTGCTGCCCTGCCCGCTCCACGCGCCCAATGAGGAGCTGGAGGGCCACAACGACCACCGCATCGTGATGGCGATGGCGGTGCTGTGCGCGTCGCTGGGCGGCACGATCCGCGGCGCGGAGGCCGTGAATAAGAGCTATCCGGATTTTTTCCGCACACTGTGGGCACTGGGGCTGCGCATGGACGTGCGGCCCTGAGACCCTTGAAAGGAAGGGTACATGCCCATGAACATGGAATTCAAGCGTAAGCTGCCTGCGCCCCGGACCGTGAAGGATATGTATCCGGGACGGAGGAGATGGCGCAGAACAAGCGGGAAAACGACCGGCAGATACAGGCTGTCATCACCGGCGGGGACCCGCGGCTGATGCTGCTCATCGGCCCCTGCTCCGCTGACAGGGAGGACGCCGTGCTGGAATATGCCGCCCGCCTGCGGTGGACGGGCGGACCGCTTTTGTCCGCGCTCTCCGCAGAACGCCTAAATTCTACTGACAGGAAACCTCTGCTTTTTGCACATTTTCCGTCTGGCGCACGGCCCCAACGCCGTGTATAATAAGGGGTAAAATAAGTCCGCGCCCGATGCGCGGCAGGAAGGAGCAATTTGGCCATGCAGACCACGCAGCTGAAAAAGGTACTGGTTGCCAACCGCGGTGAGATCGCGGTCCGCATTTTCCGTGCCTGTTACGATCTGGGCCTCCACACGGTGGCCATTTATTCCAACGAGGACACCTATTCTCTGTTCCGCACCAAAGCGGACGAGGCGTATCTGGTGGGGGAGAAGAAGTCCCCGCTGGGTGCCTATCTGGACATCCCGGGCATTATCGGTCTGGCCCGCCGCCGCGGCGTCACTGCCATCCACCCCGGCTACGGCTTCCTGTCCGAGAACGCCGACTTTGCCCGCGCCTGCGAGGAAAACGGTATCCTGTTCGTGGGACCGTCCTCCGATGTGCTGGCAAAGATGGGCGATAAGCTCAGTGCCAAGGAGATCGCCATCCAGTGCGGCGTGCCCATCATACCGGGCTGCACCGAGCCCTTGAAGGACGGCGACGACGCGCTGGAGAAGGCCCTGAGCTTCGGCTTCCCCGTCATCCTGAAGGCAGCCGCCGGCGGCGGCGGCCGCGGCATGCGCCGCTGTGACAGACCCGAGGAGGTCAAGACCGCCTACGAGCTGGTACACAGCGAGGCGGAGAAGTCCTTCGGCTGCGGCGACATCTTCATGGAGAAGTATCTGGTGGAGCCAAAGCACATCGAGGTGCAGATTCTGGCCGACCGGTACGGCAACGTCTATCATCTGGGCGAGCGCGACTGCTCCCTCCAGCGCCGCTATCAGAAGGTGGTGGAGTTCGCCCCCGCCTGGTCCGTGCCCCAGGAGACGGTGGAGGCCCTGCGCCGCGACGCGGTGAAGATCGCCAAGTCCGTGGGCTATGTCAGCGCCGGTACCGTGGAGTTCCTGGTGGACAAGTCCGGCAACTACTATTTCATTGAGATGAACCCCCGCATTCAGGTGGAGCACACCGTTACTGAGATGGTCACCGGCGTGGACATCGTGCGGGCCCAGCTGCTGGTGGCCGCAGGCTATCCCCTGAGCTGCCCGGAGATCGGCCTGACCAGACAGGAGGACGTACACTTTGACGGCTACGCCGTCCAGTGCCGCGTTACCACGGAGGATCCCTCCAACAACTTCGCCCCCGACAACGGCAAGATCACGGCGTATCACTCCCCCGGCGGCTTCGGCGTCCGTCTGGACGGCGGCAACGTGGGCGTGGGCACTGTTATCTCTCCGTACTACGACTCGCTGCTGGTGAAGGTCACCAGCTGGGATCGCACGTTCCCTGCCGTGTGCCGCAAGGCCGCCCGCGCCATCAACGAGGTCCGCGTCCGCGGCGTCAAGACCAACATCCCCTTTGTCACCAATATTCTGGCCCATCCCACGTTCATCAGCGGTCAGTGCCACACCAAGTTCATCGACGAGACGCCGGAGCTGTTTGAGATCGTGGACTCCCGCGACCGCGCCACCCGCGTCCTGCGCTATATCTCCGAGATCCAGGTGGCCAACCCCAACGCCGAGCGCAAGCAGTACGACATCCCCCGCTTCCCGCAAGCTAAGGAGCCGCTGGGCCCGGGCCTGAAGCAGCTGCTGGACGCCGAGGGCCCCGAGGCCGTGAAGCGGTGGGTGCTGGATCAGAAGAAGCTGCTGCTCACCGACACCACCATGCGGGACGCCCACCAGAGCCTGCTGTCCACCCGTATGCGCACCCGCGACATGGTCAAGGGCGCCGATGGCGTGGCCGACATCCTGCGGGACTGCTTCTCGCTGGAGATGTGGGGCGGCGCCACCTTCGACGTGGCCTACCGTTTCCTCCACGAGTCCCCGTGGGAGCGCCTGCGTCTGCTGCGGGAGAAGATCCCCAACATCCCGTTCCAGATGCTGCTGCGCGGCTCCAATCTGGTGGGCTACGCCAACTATCCCGACAATCTGGTGCGGGCCTTCGTGGAGGAGGCCGCCCAGCGGGGCATCGATGTGTTCCGCGTCTTTGACTCCCTGAACTGGATCCCGGGCATGGAGGTGGCCATGGAGGAGGTCCTCCGCCAGAACAAGCTGCTGGAGGCCACCATGTGCTACACCGGCGATATTCTGGACGAGACCAAGGATAAGTACACCTTGAAGTATTATGTCGACCTCGCCAAGGAGCTGGAGAAGCGGGGCGCCCATATGCTGGCCATCAAGGACATGTCCGGTCTTCTGAAGCCCTACGCCGCCAAGAAGCTGGTGTCCGCCCTGAAGCAGGAGGTGGGCCTGCCCATCCACCTGCACACCCACGACACCACCGGCAACCAGGTGGCAGCCTTGCTGATGGCCGCCGAGGCCGGGGTGGACGTGGTGGACGTGGCCTGCGCCCCGCTGGCGGGCCTCACCAGTCAGCCCTCGTTGGACGCGGTAGTGGCCGCGCTCCACGGTACGGAGCGCGACACCGGCCTGGACCTGCGCCGCGTGCAGGAGCTCAGCAACTACTGGGCCGACGTGCGCCTGCGCTACGAGAGCTTCGACCACGGCCTGAAGACCAATACCACCGATATTTACCGCTATGAGATCCCCGGCGGTCAGTACACCAATCTCCGCCCCCAGGTGGAGTCTCTGGGACTTGGTGACCGGTTCGAGGAAGTCAAGGAGATGTACAAGACCGTCAACGACATGCTGGGCGACCCCGTGAAGGTCACGCCGTCGTCCAAGGTGGTGGGCGATCTGGCCATCTTCATGGTGCAGAACGACCTGACGCCGGAGAACATTGTCCGCCGCGGCGAGGCACTGGCCTTCCCTGACTCCGTGGTGTCCTACTTCAAGGGCATGATGGGCCAGCCCGCCTGGGGCTTCCCCAAGGACCTGCAGAAGGTGGTCCTCAAGGGCGAGGAGCCTATCACCTGCCGCCCGGGCATGCTGCTGCCGCCGGTGGACTTCGACCAGCTGCGCCGGGAGGTGGAGCAGTTCCACGAGGGCCCGGAGAAGAAGGATCTGATCTCCTACGCCATGTATCCCAAGGTATACGAGGACTTCTGCCGCCACCGCAAGGAGTACGGCTACATCACCCGCATGGGCAGCCACGTGTTCTTCAACGGAATGGCCCTGGGCGAGACCAACAAGATCAACATCGAGGACGGCAAAACGCTGGTCATCAAGTACCTGGGTCTGGGCGACCACAACAGCGACGGCACCATCAACGTCCAGTTCGAGCTCAACGGCATGCGCCGCGAGGTGACGGTCCGTGACCCCAACGCCTCGGAGCAGACGCGGCAGGCCACGCTGGCCGACGAGTCCGACCCCATGCAGGTGGGCTCCTCCATCCCCGGCATGGTGTCCAAGGTCTGCGTCAAGCAGGGCGACCGTGTGGAGAAGGATCAGGTGCTGGCCATTATCGAGGCCATGAAGATGGAGACCGCCATCACCGCCCGTACTGCCGGTACGGTGCAGGCCATCCGCATCAAGGAGGGTCAGCCCGTCAAGGCCAGAGAGCTGCTGATGACGCTGGCATAACTATGCGATAGTACGCAATACCCCGCAGCGGTTGCCGCTGCGGGGTATTTGTTTCTCGTCCCATTGTGCGCAAATTTCAGACAAAACCGCCGAAATGTGTAGTTTTTTCCGCAGGGTACTCTGTATAATGAATACTGCGGTTTTTCGCGCAAGAAACATACACCGGCGCAGCTTCATACCGCGCCGCTGTGGGAGGACATATGCGTAATATCTGGACGATCTTCAAAACGGACATCCGCACGCTGAGCAGGTGCTTTTTCGCCTGCGTGGTGGTGCTGGCCATCGCCCTGCTGCCCAGCCTGTACGCCTGGCTGAACATCTACTCCAACTGGGACCCCTACGGCAGCACCGGCGGCATCTCCATTGCGGTGGCTTCGCTGGATCGGGGCTATACGGACGGCGGTGAATACGTCAACAAGGGCCGCGACGTGCTGGAGGATCTCAAGACCGCCACCTCCATCAACTGGGTCATTGTGAACACGGAGAAGGAGGCCACCGACGGCGTCTGCGCCGGTGATTACTACGCCGCCGTGGTCATCGATGAGGACTTCTCCCGCAAGATGTACCGCATGTTCACGGACTGGAACGGCCGGCCCGCCATCACTTACTACGAAAACGCCAAGAAGAACGCCGTGGCCACCAAGATCACCGACACGGCGGTGGAGACGCTGAAGCGCTCCATCAGCGAGAACTATCTGGAGGTGCTGATCGGCGGCGTCATGGAGCAGAGCAACCTGCTGGCCGCCGACCTGACGGAGACGGACCCCGAGACCGCCGTAAAGGGCCTTCTGTATCAGGCGCAGGACGTGCTCACCGGCTGCCGCGGTATGATGGACGCCTTCCGCGCCGCAGGGGGCAGCGGCATCTCCTCCGCCGACGCGGAGGCCCTGGCCGCCGCCATTGCCGACATCAATAAAAACCTGCCCTCCGGCTCGGAGCTGGAGGCCACCGCCGCGGAGCTGCAGCACGCGCTGTATACCGCGCTGGCCAAGGTGGAGCGGGCGCTGGACCGCCTGGACGAGATACAGGACAGCGCGGAGCTGCCCGACGTGCAGCAGCAGCTGACAGCCGCCGCAGCGGAGATGGGGCGGCTCAGCGGCCGCCTGACCTCGCTGGCCGACAGGCTGGAGGATTCCGCCCTGTCCGGCGGGCATCTTGTCTCCGCCCAGATCGCCCGGCTCCGGACGCTGGCGGGGAAGTGCAGCCAGCTGCAAAGCGACCTGAACGCTCTGGCCGCTGCCAGCGATGTCAGCGGTCTGCTGGATGACTGCGGCGCCCTGACGGACGCCATCCGCGGCCTCACCGGCAGTCTGCCCATCACGGACAGCGACCTGCGCCGCCAGCTGGACACCGTGGTGTCCGATGTGTCTGACACCCTCTCCGGCGTCAGGACCCTGTCCGCCGATGCCAGGGCGCTGCAGGCCGCTCTGTCCGACACCACGGCGGCGCTGAACACCACCGTGGACCTGCTGCGTCCCGCAGCGGAGCGCATGGTGAGCGCCCTGTCCGACACCATCGACAAGCTGGAGGGCCTGTCCGCCGACGAGTATATGGACATGCTGCTGGAGATACTGGGCGGTGACCCCATCGCGTACAGCCAGTATTTCCCCCAGATGGTGCAGACCACTGTTCATAAGGTCTATCCCATCGAGAACTACGGCTCCGCCATGGCGCCGTTCTATACCACGCTGGCCATTTGGGTGGGCTGCGTCATCCTGTCCACCCTCATCAAGGTCCACGCCCGTACCGACGGGCTTATCGACCCCACACCGGCGGAGCTGTACTTTGGCCGCTATCTGTTCTTCTTCCTGCTCAGCCAGATACAGGCGGCCGTCATTGTCACCGGCGATCTGTACCTGCTGGGTATCCAGTGCGGGCACCCGGGCCTGCTGTACCTGACGGCGTCCCTGACTGCCTTCACCTTCAGCCTGCTGATCTACTCGCTGGCCCTGTCCTTCGGCGACGTAGGCAAGGCGCTGGTGGTGGTCGTCATGGTCATGCAGATCGCCGGCTCCTCCGGCACGTTCCCCATCGAGCTGCTGCCGGAGATCTACCAGAAGATTTACCGTTTCTTCCCATTCCCCTATGCCATCGATGCCATGCGCGAGTGCATCTGCGGCCTGTACGGCGACTACTACATCCGGCAGCTCGCCTTCCTGCTGCTGTTTGTCGCGGCGGCACTGCTCATCGGCCTGCTGGTTCGCCGCCCCTTCATGGGCCTGAACCGGTTCATGGAGGAGAAGCTGGAGGAGACGGAGCTGCTGTAAAGGAGGCGCACGACCCATGTCAACAGAACGCGACTACCAGAAATTGTACGACCGCCTGCTGGAGGAGGTTGGCGCGCTGCACCGCGCCAACCAGCACCGTATTCGCAGCGGCCTGCGGGCCCTGCTGGCCGTTACCGTGGGGCTGATGCTCCTGATGTTCCTGGCCGACGGCAATAAAGTGTTCACCCTGATGCTGTGGATATTGTCCATGTTCGCCGTGGCGGCGTACCTCATCGCCGTGGAGTATATGGACTACGAGCTGCAAAAGAAGCTGCGTGACATCGCCCAGCTGCAGGAGGGCGTTTTCGACGGGCTCATAGAGCTGCCGGAGCTGCCCGCCGCACCGCGTCTGCCCCATACGCGGCTGCGCCGCCGGGGCAAGCGGGAGGCCCTGCCGGAGACCGCTGTTTCCGCGACGGCTCCCGCTGCGCCGGAGACTATTGACGGACCGGCGGAGCCTGTCCCTGTGACGGAGCCTGCCCCTGTGACGGAGCCTTCCCCCGCGGCACAGCCTGCCCCTGCGGAGCAGGCCGCCGCACCGGCGGAGCCTGTCAGGCCCGCCGGCCCCTGCGTCACCCTGCCCTCCGGCTGGGAGCATGTGCTGGAGGACCCCAACAGGCTGGCGGACGATCTGGCGCTGCTGACCCGCGCGCTGCAGAATCTGTCCGACGACCTGCGCCGCCCTGCGGCTGACCATAAAAAGGAGGGGGAGCGGTGAAACAGATCTGGAACATTTTCCGCGCCGACTGGAAGCGCCTGACCGCCAGCGTAGTGGCCGTGGTGGTCATGCTGGGACTGTGCCTGGTGCCCTGCCTGTATGCGTGGTTCAACATCCTGTCCAACTGGGACCCCTACGGCACCGCCTCCACCAGCCGCATCAAGGTGGCCGTGGCCAGCGAGGACGACGGCTGCGATGTGCTGGGCCTTCATGTCAACATCGGCGAGCTGGTGCTCCGTGGGCTGGAGAGCAACGACCAGATGGGCTGGGTCTTTGTGGATGGTGCCCAGACGGCGCTGGACGGCGTGAACGCCGGCGACTACTACGCCGCGCTGATCCTGCCGCCGGAATTCACCGGCGACTTCGTCAGTATTCTGGAGGGAGACCTGCGCCACCCCCAGATACAGTATTACGAAAACGAGAAAAAGAACGCCATCGCGCCCAAGATCACCAGCAAGGCCAAGACCGCCGTGCAGGAGCAGATCAACACCACCATTCTGGAGAAGGTGGCCGATGCTCTGACCACCGCCGGTTCCGTATTCAAGGCCATGGGTCTGGACGGCCGCGACATTGCCGACGGCCTGCTGGAGAAGCTGTCCGCCGCCCAGCGGGACATGGATGAGCTGGCGCAGGTGCTCCGCTCGCTGCAGGATGTGATGGACGGGGCTGACAGCATGCTGGCCGCCTCTGCCATCACCATCACCGACGCACGCAGTACCCTGGGGGACGCCTCCGAGACCGTGGGCAGCACCGTCCGCCTTATCGGCTCCGGCCTTGACGCGGCGGATGACGCCTCCGCCGACCTGCTGCGGGTGCTGGACGCCGCCGACGATACCCTGTCCGATCTGGAGGACATGCTGGGCGCGGTGGACATGGGCCCCGCGGATGACGCCGCGCACGAGAAGGTCAACGCCCGCATCGACAAGATGATCGCCGCGCTGGAGACGGCCAGAGACCTGACCTCCGACGAGGACGTGCAGGCCCAGCTGGACGCCGCCATCTCCGGTCTGGAGGAGCTGCGCACCGCCGTGGACGGCTCCGGCATCTCTCAGGTGCAGGATGAGCTGCTGGCCATGGTGGCAGAGGTCCGTCAGACCCTGCGTACCGCCGCCGTCAGCACCAACCGGCAGGTCAGTGACTACATCCACGATGCCGGTGAACGGGCGCAGTCCTCCCTCCGCGCCGTGCAGGACCTGCTGACCGCCTCCTCCGGTACGCTGGGCAGCGTCTCCGACACGCTGCGCTCCTATTCCGGCGCTGTGGCCTCAGCACAGCCCACGCTTGCCGCCGGCGCTGCGCTGGCGCAGAGTGTCTCCGGTTATCTGGCCGATATGGAGGCGGACGTCCGCCGCGTGGCGGACAGCACCGCCTTTCAGCGGTTCGTGGAGCTGATGGAGAGCGACTCCGACAGCATGGCGGAGTATCTGGCCTCCCCCGTGCAGATGAACACGCAGATCATCTATGAGATCAGGGACTACGGCTCCGCCATGGCGCCGTATTACGTGATGCTGGCGCTGTTCGTAGGAAGCCTGCTGACCGCGGTGATGGTGAAGGTCCCTGTGACGCAGCCGGAGTTCCGGCAGTGCCGCGGCGTCCAGCGCTACTTCGGACGCTTTCTGACCTATTTCTGCATGGCCATGGCTCAGGCACTGGTGACGGCCTTCGGCTGCCTGCACTTCGTGGGCATGGAGACGGCGGAGCCCGCTCTGTTCGTGCTGGGCTGCTGCGTGTGTGCCCTGAACTTCGCCGCCATGAACTATGCGCTGGTCTACTCTCTGGACAACGTGGGCCTGGCCGCCTCCGTCATCATCATGGTGCTGCAGGTGGCCGGTTCCGGCGGCTCCTATCCCATCGATGTGCTGCCTCAGCTGTTCCGGCGTCTGTATCCCTTCATGCCCTTCCACTACGGCATGGATATGCTCCGCGAGACCATCGGCGGCATGTACGGCCGCACATACCTCCGCTGCGCCCTGATCCTGCTGGGCATGTGTGTGCTGTTCACGCTATTCGGCCTGCTGGTGTACTACCCTGCCCGCAAGCTGAACGCGGCCATCGCCGCCAGCAAGGAAAGATCCGGCATTATGTGACGCTTGCAGCAAAAAAACCGCCGTCCCGTTCGGGACGGCGGTTCGTGCCTGTTTTGTGCGGCCTGTGCCGGCTTTATACAGGGGTTCCGTTTTTTTACTTTTCGCCGCTGCATCGGTCATACTCCACCTGCATCACGGAGGAGATGGTATGGCGGCCGTAGTCGTCCAGCTTGGCGTACTGGGTCAGCAGGCGCTCGGTATCGTCTGTCAGATACAGGGCGGCATCGTCCGACATGGCCTTGATGCCCAGGATCTTGCAGATGCGCATCACCGTGTCGAAGGAGGACCCGCCGACGCCGTTATGCAGGGCACTGTTGATGGTGGAGAGGGGAATGTCCACAGAGAAAGCGAACTGCCGCACGCTGCGGTACTGCCGCGAGATCTCATCGCGGACCAGCTTCGTAAGATTGTCCATATATCGGTCCTCACTTTTTGTAAAGAATTTCCACTTAAAGCTGTCGTAGTATACCACGGATTTTTATGCACGCCAATAGGAAAAACGAAAAATTTATAAAAATGTCATAAAAAAGAAAGACTGTAAAACCCCTGCGGCAGAGGGGATAGCGGCCCCGCTGCCGAGATTTCCCTTTTATTTTGTGCCGCCCTGTGATACAATGAACCCACGGAGGGTCTCTGCTTATGAAAACATCGAAACTCTATGCGCCCAGGACCGGCTTCGGCCGTCTGGCGGGCGACATGATCCGCCGCTACTATGTCCACGATGTGGCCCGTGACAGCGCGGCCCTGACGTACTACCTGCTGTTCGCCATTTTCCCGCTGCTGATCTTCGTCAGCACCCTGCTGGGTGTGCTGGAGCTGGACATCGCCAGCATCACGGCGGTGCTGGCGCCCATTCTCCCGTCGGATGTGGTGGACATCATCCGCACGTATCTGGAGTATGTGGCCGCCAACCAGAGCCGCCAGCTGCTGTGGTTCAGCCTGGTTTTCTCCATCTGGTTTCCCATGCGCTCCACCGGCTGCCTGATGCACTCGCTGCGCAAGGCATTCGGCCGCAGCGCGCCGGAGAATATCCTGCTGGGTCAGCTGCGCACACTGCTGTTCACGATCTGGATGATCTTCGTCATCGGACTGACGCTGGCGCTGGTGGTGGTAGGCCGCCGCGCACTGTACTTCCTGTCCGGCTTTCTCCCTCTGTCGGAGACGTTCATCAGCGTCTGGGGCTACCTGCGCTTTATCATTCTGGGTCTTGTCATGGCCATCTCGCTGGGCATCCTGTACCAGTTGGCGCTGGGGCAGCGCCGCCCCCTGCGGGAGGTACTGCCCGGCGTAGGCAGCTCTCTGGCGGCATGGCTGCTGCTGAGCATGGCCTTTTCCTATTATGTGGAAAATATGGCCCGGTATGCGCAGCTGTACGGCTCCATTGCCACCATCGTGGTGGTACTGCTGTGGCTGTATATGTCGGGGCAGGTCCTGATACTGGGCGCGGAGCTGTCCGCGTCCCTGATCCATCGAAAGAAACATGCCGCGCCCTCATCGGGCGGGGAGGAGGATGCATGAAGATCATCATTGTGGGCTGCGGCAAGGTGGGCTACGCCATCGCCGGCCAGCTGGCCCAGGAGAAGCACGACATCGTCATGGTGGACAACGAGATCGCCCACCTGTCCCGCGCCGACAGTACGATGGATGTTATGTGCGTCCACGGCAGCGGCGCGTCCATCAGCGTCCTGATGGACGCCGGCGTCCGCTCGGCGGATCTGGTCATCGCCGTCACCGGCGTGGATGACACCAACATGGTCTGCTGCCTCATCGCCAAGAGTCTGGGCGCACGTCATACCGTGGCCCGCGTCCGCAACACCGAGTACCGGCAGGATGCGGACATCCTGAAGCGGGAGATCGGACTGGACATGGTCATCAACCCCGATCTGGCTGCGGCGCAGGAGATAGCCCGCATCCTCAGCTTTCCCGCCGCCATCTCCGTGGAGCCCTTTGCCGGCGGCCGCATCGATATGATCGGCCTGCAGGCCCTGCCGGAGGACACGCTGGTGGGCCACAGCCTCAGCAGCTTCCACGGCGAGCGCAGGGCGGACGTGCTGATCTGCGCCGCCCAGCGGGGCGACGAGTGCATCATTCCTAACGGCTCCTTCGTGCCCCAAGCCGATGACCGGCTGTATCTGGTGGGCACCAAGGGTGAGCTCCAGAAGATGCTGAAGGTCATGGGACGCCCCCTCCATCGGGTAAAGAACGTGGCCCTGCTGGGCGGCAGCCGCATCAGCATGTACCTGACGTGGGAGCTGGCCCGCACCAATACCCACGTCCGCATCGTAGAGCAGGATCACGACAAGTGCCTGTTCCTGTCCCAGCACCTGCCGGGGACCATGGTCATCGAGGGCGATGGCACGGACAACGACCTCATTCAGGCGGAGAATATCTTCGGCGCCGACGGCTTCGTGTCTCTGACCGGCCGCGACGAGGAGAACCTGCTGATGGCCATGTCGGCCCGCCGCGCCGGAGTCCGCAAGGTGCTGGCCAAGATGACCCGCCCCAACTACATCGAGCTGGTGCAGGACACTGGCCTTGGCAGCATCATCAGCCCCAAGGACATTATCGCCAACCAGATCACCCGCTACGTCCGCGCCCTGGCCAATTCCGAGGGCATGGCCGTGGAGTCGCTGTACAAGCTGCTGGGCGGCCAGGTGGAGGCTCTGGAGTTTCTGGCCAGAGGCACCTCCAACCGCCTGCTGCATGTGCCCCTGAAGGATCTGCAGCTGCGCAGCGGCGTGCTGCTGGCAGCCATTGTCCGCGGCGGCGTCACCATGATCCCCAGCGGCATGACCACCATTGAGGAGGGCGACCATGTGCTGGTCATTGCCCGGTCCATGGGACTGAAGGATCTGACGGACATCTTGGCCTGAGTGACGGTGTACGGTTGGCAGGTGTACCTGCCTGTCATAAAAAAATCACCCTGCGTAATGATACGCAGGGTGATTTTTCTGGCGCTTTATACGGCTGGTTGTCAAAACGGGGGGGATTTCGTTTGCGCAGCCGCAGGCGTAAAACATCCCCACCCCCTATACAAAACCCCCTCCATCGGGTATACTATCCTTAAAGTGCCAAAACACAGAAAGGAACTGCCTATGAACACAAACTGGAACGACCCCAACTTTCAGGGCTTTGCCCGCCAGCCCCGCCCCAAAAGGGAGCACAAGCCCGTGGGCACACCTCTGGGCCGCACACTGCTGAATCTGGCGGTGACGCTGGTATTCGCCGCCATCTACTACTATGTGGTGCTGCCGCCCATCAACCTCAAAAGCGAGGAATTCTACATCTTCATGCTGCTGTGCTGCGCGGTGTACGGCGTCTGCGCCGTCCTGACCTCCGGCTTTCAGGGCGCCGGCGCCAAGGGCTATTTCGACTTCCTGAAGAAGCAGTGTACCGTCCCCCTCATCGTCGCCGCAGCGCTGGCGGCCACCGCGCTGGTAGGCGCGGTGCTGGGCTGGCAGCTGTTCCGCGCCAAGGACTACCGCGATCTGCTGACCGTTCAGGACGGCGACTTTGCCGCCGAGGTGGAGGAGATCAGCTACGACCAGATCCCCATGCTGGACGCTGAGTCCGCCATGAAGCTGGGCAACCGCAAGCTGGGCGAGCTGGCGGACATGGTGTCCCAGTTCGAGGTGGCCGACGACTACACGCAGATCAACTATCAGGGCCGCCCCGTCCGCGTGACGCCCCTGCGCTACGGCGACCTCATCAAGTGGCTGAACAACCGTTCCCAGGGCCTGCCCGCCTATCTCATCATCGACATGGTCACCCAGAACGTGGAGGTGGTGCGTCTGGACGAGGGGATCCGATACACCACCGCCGAGCACTTCGGCCGCAACCTGAACCGCCACCTGCGGCTCCGCTATCCCACCTTCATGTTCGACGATCCCGCCTTTGAGATCGACGAAAACGGCGATCCCTGGTGGGTCTGCCCCCGTGTCAGCCACACCATCGGCCTGTTCGGCGGCCGCGACATTATCGGCGCGGTGCTGGTGAACGCCGTCACCGGTGAGAGCGCCTACTATGAGACGGGCAGCGTCCCCAACTGGGTGGACCACGTCTACACCGCCGACCTCATCATGCAGCAGTATGACTACCACGGCGCGTATATCAACGGCTTTATCAATTCCCTGTTCGGTCAGCGCGATGTCACCGTCACCACCGAGGGCTATAACTACATCGCCATCGGCGACGATGTGTATATGTATACCGGCGTCACCTCTGTGGTGTCCGACGAGTCCAACATCGGCTTCATCCTGTCCAACCAGCGCACCAAGGACACCCGCTTCTATCTGGTGGCCGGCGCCAAGGAGTATTCCGCCATGGACAGCGCCCAGGGCCAGGTCCAGCAGATGAAGTACACCGCTACGTTCCCGCTGCTGCTGAACATCTCCGACCAGCCCACGTACTTCATGGCCCTGAAGGACGCGGCCCAGCTGGTGAAGATGTACGCCATGGTCAACGTCAGCCAGTACCAGATCGTGGCCACCGGCGATACCGTGGCGGAGTGCGAGGCCAATTACCGCCGCATTCTGGCGGAGAAGGGCCTTGTCTCCGGCGATGATGCCCAGCTGCCCGTCACGGGGCAGGGCGAGGTCACCGGCGTTATTGAGGACATCCGCTCCGCCGTGGTGGACGGCAACACCCTGTATTACCTGCGCCTGAACACCGGCGACACCTACTATGTCATCTCTGCCGCCGCGGCGCCGGAGACCGTCATCTACAACGTGGGCGACAGCGTCACCGTCCGCTACGCCGAGGGCGAGGGCGTCATCCTCACCGCCGACAGCGTCACCCGCACCGGCGCGGCCGCGCCGGCGACGCCCGATGCCGCCCTGCCGCAGGCAGGGGAGGAGGACACCGCGGAGCCTCAGGACCCCGCCGCCTGACAAAATAACAAAGCAGCAGCGTGACCGCCGGTCACGCTGCTGCTTTGCTGCTGCCCTCACACCACCTGAAACAGGAAAAACTTCAGGTAGTTCGTCTCGTCCACGCCCCACAGGATGGGGTGGTCGGCGCACTGCTGCCGCGCCTCGATCTGCCGCAGCTGCACTCCCGCGTCCCGGGCGGCGCTGTGCAGCATCCTGACGAACAGCTCCTCCGTGGCGAAGTGGCTGCACGAGCAGGTGGCCAGATATCCGCCCCGGGGCAGCAGCTTCATGGCGCGATAGTTGATCTCCTTATAGCCGGACATGGCGCTGTGTACCGTCTTGCGGCTCTTGGTGAAGGCCGGCGGGTCCAGAATGATGAAGTCGTATTTCCGCGGCTCCTTCTCCAGCTGAGGCAGCAGGTCAAACACATTGGCCGCCGCGCAGTCCATCACGCCGTCCAGCCCGTTGCGCCGCGCATTCTCCGCCGCGCACTGCACCGCGAACTCCGATACGTCCACGGCGGTGACGTGGGCCGCCCCGCCCTTGGCGGCATTGAGGGCGAAGGAGCCGGTGTGGGTGAAGCAGTCCAGCACCGTCCGCCCCTTGGCCAGACGGGCCACTGCCAGCCGGTTGTACTTCTGGTCCAGGAAAAAGCCGGTTTTCTGCCCATTCTCAAAGTCCACGGTATACGTGATGCCATTTTCCACGATGTCCACGTCGGTGCGCTCCGGCGGCGTCTCACCGGGCAGGGGATACCACCCCTTGCTCTGCTCCATGCCCTCCAGACCGCGGATGGCCACGTCGTTGCGCTCGTAGATGCCGCGGATGTCCTGTCCGTCCTCCCGCAGCACCTTGACCAGCAGAGGGAACAGCCGGTCCTTGATACGCTCCATGCCCAGACTCAGCGTCTGGGTCACCAGCACGCTCTCGAACCGGTCCACCGTCAGACCCGGGAACAGGTCGGCCTCGCCGAAGATCACGCGGCAGCACCGGCTGTCCGTCTCGCCCATCACCGTCTTGCGGTACTCCCAGGCATAGCGGATGCGCCGCTCCCAGAAGGCATCGGAGAAGTCGTCGTTGGCGTTGCGGCTCACCAGCCGCACCCGGATCTTGGAGCGGCTGTTGTAGAACCCGCAGCCCAGCCAGCTGCCGCGGCGGCTCACCACGTCCACCAGCGCGCCGTCCTCCGGCCCGCCGTCCGCGGCGGTGACCTCCCCCTCATAGACCCAGGGGTGCCCGCCGGTCAGCGCGGCCTCGCCCTTGGGCGTGATGGTGATCTTAGCGTAGGGACGTGGAGCTTTCATGGTACATACCGCCTTTCATTTCGTGCCCCCATGATAACACATCTCCGCCGTCATTTCCATATATTTATAGTGCAGCGAAAAGGAAAGGGGAATGACCATGCCCAGCATCTATCTCAGTCCATCCACGCAGGAATATAACCCGTATATCACCGGCGCAGGCAGCGAGGAGCATTTCATGAACCTCATCGCCGATGCCATGGAGCCGTACCTCACCGCCAACACCATCCGCTTCGGCCGCAACACGCCGGAGATGACGGCGGCCAGCTCCATCCGTCAGGGCAATGCAGGGAACTACGACTTCTACCTGGCCCTCCACTCCAACGGCAGCACCGACGGCAGCCGGGAGGGCGCCGTCCGCGGCATTATCGCCTTCTACTACCCGGGCAGCACCAACGGCCGGCGGGCCGCCGACATCTTCGTGCGGAATCTCAAGAGCATTTACCCCCTGCCGGAAAAGGTCTATGCCCGCTCCACCACCACCCTGGGGGAGGTGCGCCAGCCCCGCATGCCTGCGGTGCTGCTGGAGCTGGGATATCACGACAACTATGCCGATGCCCGCTGGGTGCAGAACAACATCCAGTCCATCGCCGCCAATCTGGTGCTGTCCCTGACGGAGTATTTCGGCCTGCCCTTCATCACGCCCATTACCCCGTGGCGCGGAACGGTCCGCACCCAGTCGGGGAACCTGAACCTGCGGGAGTACCCGTCGCAGCAGGGCAGGGTGGCGGCTCAGCTGCCCTCCGGCGCCGTGGTGACGGTCTACGGACAGTACGGCGGCTGGTACAGCGTGGGCTATCAGGGTCAACTGGGCTACGCCGCCGCGTCCTATATCCAGTGACCTGCACAAAACCGTGCATTTGTCCAAAAAAGGAGGGGAATTTTTCCCAATTTCCCTTGACAGTTGCCCGCAATGTGTTTAGAATTATGAAGGATTATCATCGAGGGGACAGGGGTACCTTTCGATTATTTTCTATGGCACATTTTGTGCCGGCCCATACAACCCATCACAACATAGGAGGAATGAACAGTGACCGCAACAGGTTGGATCGTGGCAGCAGCCGCGTTCGCTGTGGCGGCGGTGGTCTTTTTCCTCCTCGGCATTCGCTACCGCAAGCGCGTAGCGGAAAAAGAAATCTCCAGCGCGGAGGAAGAAGCCACGCGCATCATCAACGAGGCAATTAAAAGCTCTGAGAGTAAAAAGCGGGAAGCGCTTCTCGAAGCAAAAGAAGAGATTTTGAAAAACCGCAGCGAATACGAGAGAGAGGTCAAAGAGCGCCGCGCCGAGCAGCAGAAGCAGGAGCGCCGTTTACAGCAGAAAGAGGAAAATCTCGATCACAAGACCGAGATGATCGAAAAGAAAGAGGAAGCGTTGGCCCAGAAGCACGCCGCCGCCGACAAGGAGCAGGAGGAGATCCAGCTCATCAAGCGCAGCCAGACCGAGATGCTGGAGCGCATCTCCGGCTTCACGGCGGATCAGGCCAAGGAGTACCTGATCGCCCAGGTGGAGTCCGAGGTCACCCATGAGACGGCGCTGAAGATCAAGGAGATCGAAGCCCGCGCCAAGGACGAAGCGGACCAGCGCGCCCGTGAGATCGTGGCCACCGCCATCCAGCGCTGCGCCGCCGACCATGTGGCCGAGATCACCGTCAGTGTGGTTCCCCTGCCCAATGACGAGATGAAGGGCCGCATCATCGGCCGTGAAGGCCGCAATATCCGGACACTGGAGACCCTGACCGGTGCCGATCTCATCATCGACGATACCCCCGAAGCCATCACTGTCTCCTGCTTCGAGCCGGTCCGCCGCGAGGTGGCCCGTCTGGCGCTGGAGAAGCTCATCGCCGATGGCCGCATCCACCCCACCCACATCGAGGAGATGGTGGAGAAGGCCCGCCGCGAGGTGGACGGCGTCATCCGCGCCGAAGGCGAACGCGCCGTGCTGGAGACCGGTGTCCGCGGCCTGCACCCCGAGCTGCAGAAGCTGCTGGGCCGCCTGCATTACCGCACCAGCTACGGCCAGAACGTGCTGCAGCACTCTATCGAGGTCAGCCATATCGCCGGCATGATGGCCGCCGAGCTGGGCGCCGACGTACAGGCTGCCAAGCGCGCCGGTCTGCTCCACGATATCGGCAAGGCCCTTGACCATGAGTTCGAGGGTACCCATGTGGCGCTGGGCGTGGAGTACGCCCGCAAGTACCGCGAGAAGGAAGACATCATCCACGCCATTCAGGCGCACCACGGCGACGTGGAGTGCAAGACGCTGGTGGCCTGCCTGGTGCAGGCAGCCGACGCCATCTCCGCCGCACGTCCCGGCGCCCGCCGCGAGAATCTGGAGAACTACATCAAGCGTCTGGAAAAGCTGGAGGAGATCACCGGCACCTACCCCGGTGTGGAGAAGAGCTACGCCATCCAGGCCGGCCGCGAGGTCCGCGTCATGGTCAAGCCCGAGCAGGTGTCCGAGGACCAGATGGTCATTCTGGCGCGGGAGCTGGCCAAGCGCATCGAGAACGAGCTGGAATACCCCGGCCAGATCAAGGTTCACGTCCTGCGGGAGACCAAGGTCGTGGAATACGCAAAATAAATACCCCACCGGCTCCGGAGCGCGTTGCGCTCCGGAGCTTTTTTTGGTATAATGCCATCATCCGACAGGGTTTTCCTGTCAACAAATGGCACTTTACAGAGAGGGGGACGCACTCTTGAAACGCCTGATCCTGTTGATGCTCCTGCTGGCTGTGGCCCTGTCCGCGGCCGCCTGCGGCCCTGTTTCCGGCACCGGCGACGCGTCCCCTCCGCCGGAGGACTCGCAGGCCGTCCCCGCCGTACCGGAAACGGAGGTCTGGACGCGGCAGCACAGATCCGTCTGGGGCAGTGAGCCTGTCACCGTCAGCGCCGATTTCGAACGCATCTCCGGCGCCGCGTCCCACGGCATGACCGCGGGGCAGGAGCTGCTGCTGCTGGACTTCATGGACTGCTATTATCAGTCCGTTACCCGGCTGCAGGTCATCGACTGCACCGACCTGTTCACGGACCGCGCCCAGTCCGACTACCACAGGACCGTCTGGCGCACGCTGGCGGAGATCCGCCTGCGGGCGCCCATCGACCTCCACGCCGGCTCGTACAGCTATTCCCTGCGCTGCACGGACCTGACGCGGGACGGCGACACGGCGGAGCTGACGCTGCTGGAGAGCAGCGTGGTCTACTTCAACGGCCTGAACGGCCTGCCCTCGGAGCAGTGGAACGTGCAGCACACCTTCCGGCTCCAACGCATCACCGGCGACCGCTGGCGCATCGCGTCCCACGACTCCGACGATAACCCCTATTACAGCGCCGACTACGACCCTGTCACCGATACGGACCGCCACCTGCCCCAGCTCCTTGCCTGCATCGAGGCGCGGGAGAGCGGCCCGCGGGAGCTCTGGACGCCGCCGGTCACGTGGGATCACGACTACGACCGCGCCGCCGCGCTGGACTACATGCTGACGTACAGCGCCCAGCGGAATCCCGCCTACAAGGCGTATGACGATCTGGGCGGCAACTGCATGAACTTCGGCTCGCAGGTGCTGACCGCTGGCGGCATCCCCGCCCTCCCCGGCGGCTATCGGGACGGCTGGTTCTATAACAGCGAGCGCAGCGTCTCGCTGCCGTGGGTCAATGTGGGCGCTTTCCTCGATCTGGCGGCCGAGCATACCGGCTCCGGTCTTGTGGCCGTGGTAGGCGCACCCTACTTCACCGGTCAGGTGGGGGACATCATCACCATGGGCGTGGAGGAGCCGCGGCACCATACCACCGTCATCTGCGGCCTTGTGGCCGACGGCGAGGGCCGCACCGTGGACTACCTGCTGTGCTCCAATACCGCCAACCTGCGGAACTATCCGGCTTCCGCCTATTACTACACCAACCGCCAGCTCACGAAGATACTGGGCTGGAATGACTGACCTCAAAGGAGGAGATCACATGGACTATCGCATCTTAGCGCTGGGCGACGTGGCCAGCGAGACGGGCCTGCAGCTGCTGGAGAAGAAGCTGCGCACCTTCAAGCGGGAGCAGAACATCGCCTTCACCGTGGTCAACGGCGAGAATATCTCCGGCAGCGGCCTGACCCGGGCCCAGGCGGAGGATCTGCTGGCCGCCGGTGCGGACGTGGTGACGCTGGGCAACCACACCTTCGGCAAGCCGCAGATCGCCACGTTTCTGGACGAGAGCGGCTATATCCTGCGGCCTGCCAACTTCACCGGCCGCGCTGCGGGCCGCGGCTGCGCCGCTTACGACTGCGGAGCCTTCTCCGTGGCGGTACTGGTGCTCATCGGCCGCTGCGACCTGGACTTCAACGCCGACAACCCCTTCACCACGGCGGACCGCCTGCTGAAGACGCTGGACAAGCCCACCTTCACGCTGGTGGAGTTCCACGCGCAGGCCACCAGCGAGAAGCTGGCCATGGCCTACTATCTGGATGGCCGCGTCTCCGCGCTCTGGGGCACTCACACCCACGTGCCCACCGCCGACAACCGCGTGTTCCCCAAGGGCACCGGCTACGTCACGGATCTGGGCATGACCGGCCCCATCGAGTCGGTGCTGGGCGTTCGTCCCCAGCAGTCCATGGAGTTCTTTCTGGGCGGCCTCCCCGGCCGCTATCAGGCGGCGGACGGCCCCTGCTCCGCGCAGGGCTGCATCTTCACATTGAACAGCGACACCGGCCTTTGCACCGATGTGGAGCGTATCGAGATCAAATAAAAGGAGAAACTGTATCATGTCTGTGGAAAAGGTAAGAGCCTATCTGGAGCCCTACGGCGTGGCCGACCGCATCCGTGAATTCGACGTATCCAGCGCCACGGTGGAGCTGGCCGCCCTGGCTGTCGGCGTGGAGGGCGCCCGCATCGCCAAGACCCTGAGCTTCAAGATCGGGGAGGATCCCATTCTGGTGGTGGCCGCCGGCGATGCCAAGGTGGACAACAGCAAGTATAAGCACTTCTTCGGCGTCAAGGCCAAGATGCTCACCGCCGACGAGGCGGTGACGCGCATCGGCCACGCCGTGGGCGGCGTGTGTCCCTTCGCCCTGCCGGAGGATGTGAAAACCTATCTGGACGTGTCCCTGAAGCGCTTTGACACGGTGTTCCCCGCCGTGGGCAACGCCGCCAGCGCCATCGAGCTGACCTGTGACGAGCTGGAGCGCTGCTGCGGCAAAAACTTCACCCAGTGGGTGGATGTCTGCAAGGGCTGGCAGCCCGAGGAAGCGTGATGGTCCGTATCCTTCACGCCGGAGACTTCCATCTGGACAGCGCTTTCGGCGCCCTGACGCCGGAGCAGGCCCGCCAGCGCCGTGCCGAGAGCCGCCGCATGCCGGAGCGCATGGTGGACTGGGCCAATGACCACGGCGTGCAGCTCCTGCTGCTGGCAGGCGACCTGTTCGATGGCGACGACCTCAGCGGCGACACCGCCAAGCTGCTGGCCCGCGCTCTGGGCGGCTTTCAGGGGCAGGTGGTCATCGCCCCCGGCAACCACGACCCCTACACGGCCCGCAGTGCCTACGCCCGCACGCTGTGGCCCGACAACGTGCATATCTTCACGGAGGACCGGATGCAGACCATCCCGTTCCCCCAGTACGGCTGTGCCGTCCACGGCGCCGCCTTTACTGCGCCGGAGGAGACGGCTGACCGCGTGCTGTCCGGCTTCACCGCCCCCGACGACGGGCTGGTACATATCGGCCTGCTCCACGGAGAGCTGACCGGCTCTGACAGCCGCTACCGGCCCCTGACCACCGCCGCCGTGGCCGCCTCCGGCCTGCACTATCTGGCCCTTGGCCATGTCCACGGCTGCACCGGCGTCCTGCGGATAGGGAGCGTTCCCTACGCCTACTGCGGCTGCCCCGAGGGACGGGGCTTTGACGAGCTGGGGGACAAGGGCTTCCTCGCCGGTCAGGTGTCGCCGGAGGGCGCAGAGCTGCAATTCGTGCCCTTCGCCCGCCGCCGCTACCGCATCATGGAGGTGGATGTCACCGATGGCGACCCGGCGGCGCTGGTGTCCGCCGCCCTGCCCGCCGGTGCGGAGGAGGATATCTACCGTGTGGTCCTCACCGGCAGCCCCGCCGCACCGGTATCACCGGAGCGGGTGCAGTCGGCCCTGTCCGGCCGGTGCTGCGCCCTGCAGGTGCGGGACAAGACCACCGTCCGGCAGGAGCTGTGGGACAAGTGCGGCGAGGACACCCTGCGGGGCCTGTTTCTCCAGCAGCTGCGCAGCACCTGCGGCGCGGATCCCCAGTCCCAGCGCCTGATGGAGCAGGCCGCGGCCTTCGGCCTGGCCGCCATCGATGATCGGGAGGTATGACCGTGAAACACATTCTGATGATCGGCACCGGCGGTACCATTGCCTCGGAAAAGACCCCCTCCGGCCTGACGCCGGAGCTGAACACGGAGCAGCTGCTGTCCTTTATCCCCGGCATCGCGGACCTCTGCCATGTGGACTGCCTGCAGCTCTACTCTCTGGACAGCACCAATATCTGTCCCCGCCACTGGCTGGGGCTGGCCGCCGCCATCCGCGACCGCTACGATGACTATGACGGCTTCGTCATCGCCCACGGCACCGACACCATGGCGTATACCGCCGCCGCCCTCAGCTATCTGGTGCAGGGCAGTCCCAAGCCCATCGTGCTCACCGGCGCCCAGAAGCCCATCTGGTTCGACGGCACCGACTCCAAGCGCAACCTCACCGATGCGTTCCTCTACGCCTGCCGCGGCTGCGGCGGCGTCCAGATCGTGTTCAACGGCAAGGTCATTCTGGGCACCCGCGCCCGCAAGACCTGCTCCAAGAGCTACCACGCCTTCTCCAGCGTCAATTACCCTGATCTGGCGGTGGTGCAGGACGGCCGCCTGCTGCAATACATGCGCTGCACCTGCTATCCCCGACCGGTGTTCTACAATACGCTGGACGACCGCGTCAGCCTGCTGAAGCTGATCCCCGGCACATCCAGCCAGCTGATCGACTTCATGCTGGACCGCAGCGACGGCCTCATCATCGAGTCCTTCGGCGTGGGCGGCCTGCCGGAGTATCATGGCAGCGAGTTCTACGATGCGGTGCGCCGCGGCGTGGAGCGGGGCAAGATCGTGGTCATGACCACCCAGGTGCCCAACGAGGGCAGTGACCTGACGGTCTACCATGTGGGCGGACGGCTGAAAAGCACCCTGCGCCTACTGGAGGCCTACGACATGACCACGGAGTCGGCAGTGGCCAAGCTCATGTGGATCCTGGGCCAGACACGGGACTTCGATGAGGCGGAGCGCCTGTTCTACCGCCCCGTGGCGCGGGACATCCTCTGCGAAAACGAAAGCTGATACCAGAAACGGCGCGTCCGGGACGCGCCGTTTTCGCATATTTTTCCGGCTTCTTTCCCATACTATCCAAAAATGTGCGGGGAGGAACCGCGGAATGAAACAGGAATTTTCTGCCAGAACGGCGGCGTTGGATGACCGGCTGGGCGTAGGCCGCTGCTTCGACATGACGGCCCGGGATCTCACCATCGGGGGCCGCCGCGCCCGTCTCTGGGTGGTGAACGGCTACGCCCAGGAGAACATTTTAGAGCGCATGATCGCCCAGTGGCTGTCCCTGCCGGATCTGACGGCCATCCCCACGTTGGACGCGTTTCTCAGCCGCTGCGTCACCGCCTGCGACGCCGCCGTCTGCCGCAGCAGGGAGGAGGCGGTGCTGGGCGTGTTCTCCGGCAGGACCCTTCTGGTGTTGGATGGCTTCTGCGGCGGCATCCTCATGGATGTCAAGCAGTTCCCCACCCGCTCCATCGAGGAGCCGGACACCAGCCGCGTCCTCCGCGGCAGCCACGACGGCTTCGTGGAGAACCTGATGCAGAACGCGGCCCTGCTGCGCCGCCGCATCCGCGACTCCCGCCTGACGCTGGAGCGGGTGCAGCTGGACAACCGTTCCCGCACCGATGTGGCGCTGTGCTATATGGAGGGCGAGGCCGACCCCGACCTGCTGGCGGAGCTGCGAAAAAAACTGAAAAATATGCAGGTGGGCTCCATCGCCATGAGCCAGGAATCGGTGGCCGAGGCGCTGTCGCCCCGCCAGTTCTGGAACCCGTTTCCGAAAGTCCGCTATACGGAACGCCCGGACGTGGCCACAGCCTGCATCATGGAAGGCGACGTGGTGGTGATGGTGGACAACTCCCCGTCGGCCCTGCTGCTGCCCACCACGCTGCTGCGCTTCACCGAGGAGATCAACGACTACTACTTTCCGCCCCTCATCGGCTCCTATCTTCAGATCGTCCGCATGGTGGTGCTGCTCCTGACGGTGTTCGTCACGCCGGTGTGGTATCTGCTGGTAAAGAACCCCGATTCTCTCCATGAGAACCTGCGCTTCCTGCTGGTGCAGGACGCGTATTACGTCCCCCTTATCATCCAGCTCCTGCTGGTGGAGCTCATTATCGACGTGCTGAAGCTGGCGTCCCTGAACACGCCGGACGTGCTGAGCAACTCCTTCAGCATGATCGGCGCCCTGATATTGGGCGACTTTGCCGTGCAGGCCCGCTGGCTGGTGCCGGAGGTGCTGGTCTACATGGCCTTCGTGGCCATCGCCAACTACGCCCAGCACAGCTATGAGATGGGCTACGCCACCAAGCTCTGCCGCATGCTGCTGCTGATTTTGATCTGGCTTTTCGACCTCTGGGGCTTCCTCGCCGGTATCGTGGGCACACTGACGCTGATGGCCACCACCAAGCCTCTGGTGGGCAAGGGCTACCTCTACCCCCTCATCCCTTTCGACGGGAAAAAGCTCAAGCGCCTTCTGCACCGCGTACCCATCAGCAGGGACAACAGCTGACGGAAAAAATTTCCGGCGCCGCCCTGCCAATTCGCCCTGAATTTACACCGTATGCCTCGCCCCGTTCCGGCACAAAGTAACGCTGTCGCCGGCGACAATTCCACAAAGGGGTGAGACGCTTGTATGAACTGCGAGAAACGCATCCCGCAGGCAGTCTCCGCAAGAGCACTGCAAGGCTGCTTGCTCTGGTATTTACCCTATCCCTCTGTCTCCAGCAGGTCTGGGCCGCACCGGAGGCGCGGACGGTGATCCCGCTGGGCAAGGCGGTGGGCATCAAGCTCTTCGCCGACGGCGCGCTGGTGGTGGGCCTGTCGGAGGACGGCCCTTGTCCCGCCCGGGACTGCGGCCTGAAGGAAGGGGACCTGATCCTCACCATGGGTGACGCCAAGATCACCTCCACGGAGCAGGTTCGCCAAGTCCTGCAGGACAACGGCTGTGAACCTCTGGCACTTACCATCCGCCGCGGCAGCAGGGATCTCCGCGTCACCGCTGTTCCCACACAGGGTGCCGATGGCGCGTGGCAGCTGGGGGCGTGGATACGCGACAGCATGGCCGGTATCGGCACGCTGACGTATTACGATCCCGTCACCGGCAGTTACGGCGCACTGGGCCACGGCATCACCGACGTGGACACGGCGCAGCTGATGCCGCTGGCCTCCGGCTCCATCATGGAGACCACGGTGAAGGCGGTGAAAAAGGGCGCCAGGGGCGACCCCGGCGAGCTGAAGGGCGACTTCTCCGTCCAGCGTGACGTGGGCACCGTCTCTGTCAACAGCGACGGCGGCATTTTCGGCACGGTGGCGGACCCTGATTTTCTCCGGGCGGGCACGCCCGTCCCTGTGGCCACGGCCCGTCAGGTCAAGACCGGACCTGCCACGATTCTGACCACCATCTCCAATGATGACACGGCGGAATACACGGTGCAGATCGTCCGCGTCTTTTCCGGCAGCCAGTCCACCCGCAACCTGCTGCTGAAGGTGACGGACCAGCGCCTGCTGGACGCCACCGGCGGCATCGTGCAGGGCATGAGCGGCAGCCCCATCCTCCAGGACGGACGGATCGTGGGCGCCGTCACCCATGTCCTGCTGAACGACCCCACCCAGGGCTACGGCATTCTCATGGAGAATATGCTGGCCATGGCGGGGTAAAAGGGAGGTGGAGGCATGCAGTCCCTGCTCATTAAGGACACCACCCGGGCACAGCGTGAGGAGATCGTGCGTCGGGCATTGGCGGCCTGCGGCGGCAGCTGCGAGGGCTGCAACGGCTGCGGCAATTCCGGCGGCGGCCGCGTGGACGCCATCTATCAGCCGTATATCGACGGCGAGGTGGAGCTGGCGGACCTGAACGCGGCCTATTCCGAGAGCCGCAAGCTGGTGCGGTAGCAAAAAGGGAGCGGCGGGTCATCCCGCCGCTCCCTTTTTTGCGTTGTGACTTACGGCACCGGCCGGTACGATACCGGCTTACCGTCCTCGAACGTCACCTGATAGCCGGTGCCCGGGGCCACCGGATAGTCGTACCGGATGCCGCCGAACCAGTGCATCAGCAGCCCGGCGGTGACGCCGCCGTGAATGACGCATACCGCGTCCTCTCCCGCGTCCAGCACCGGCTGGATGGCCGCCAGATTCCGCGCCAGCACCTGGGGCGCGCTTTCCCCGTTGGGGCAGGCATTGTGCTCCGCGTCCTCACACCACGCCTGAAACGCGGGATCGTCCTTCAGCTCGGCGTAGCTCTTCATCTCAAAATCGCCGAAATCCATCTCCCGCAGACCGGGCAGCTGCGTGTGGGCCACATCGCCGTACAGTGCGCGGATGGTCTGCTCCGTCCGCAGAAGGCCGCTGGTGTAGTACCGCGCCGCCGTGGGGTACACGCCGGTCTTGGCGCGCTCCGCCAGCATCTCCAGAGAATCCGGCAGCACAGGGATATCCGCCGCGCCGTAGTACAGATCGTCCCGACTTCCGGCGGTGTCGCCGTGCCGCAGTAATGTCAGCTTCATTTCAATCCCTCCGTCAGCCCGCAGAACACGCGGGTCACATGGTCAGCCCTGCGGGCCAGCTCCTGCATAAACGTACCGTGGCGCTCCCGCCACGCCCGCTCCTCACCGTCCATGGGCACGATGCCGCCGCTGACCTCGCGGCAGACCACCACCGCGTTTTCAAACAGCGGCAGATACCGTTCCATGTCCGTCTCCCGGCGGCTCAGCGATTCCAGGTGGCAGTAGCATTTCGCACCCGCCCGCGGCTCCGACACCGCCAGATCGCACACATCGTCCATGGTCAGACCGTAGTGCGCCAGCGCCCAGGTCAGCTTCCCCTGAAACGCGCCGCCGATCACCAATTCCATATCGCATTACCCTCCTATCGCCAAAACCACCGCGCCGCACAGCTCGCCCACCACCAGCCCAAAGCCGGAGATGTCGCCGGACATGCCGTCGAACTGCCGGAACCCGTGCCACACGGCCAGCCCGTAGCCCACTGCCGCCGCCAGCGGGGCAAAGCTGCCCCACAGCACCGCCGGTACGGCACACGCCGCCGCCAGCACCGCCGCCGCCACGTACAGCGGCGCGCCGCCGCGCACCATGGCGCTGTACTGGCTGGTGCTCATGGGCCGCAGCGCCAGCACCGCCACTGCCGCCGCGGCACGGCTGGCCACAGGGACCAGCGCCAGCGGCAGCAGGGGGACGTTCTCCACAGACAGAAACGCGCTCCACTGAGCCATGGCCAGCAGCACCATGCAGATCACCGCGAAGGCTCCGCAGTGGGAGTCCTTCAGGATGCGCCTCCGCGTCTCCAGATCCCGGCGGGACAGGATGCCGTCACACACATCCATGAACCCGTCCAGATGCAGAAAGCCCGTCACCAGCCACGGCGCCGCCGCGCACAGCGCCGCGCCCAGCGGGTGGGGCAGATACCACGCCAGCCACGCGCACAGCGCCCACACAGCACCCACGACGATGCCCACAAAGGGCAGACAGGCCAGCATTTTCCGCCGCGCCGTCTCGCTCCATATTTTTTTCGGGCAGGGGATGGCCAGAAACATCCCCCACGCCATGAAGAACCCGTAGATCCAGTCACGCACGGGGCATTTCCCCCTTCCACACATGGGGCAGCCCCATGGTCATCTCGCACACCACGTCGAACTCCGCCGCCAGCGTCCGGCAGATACCGGCCAGACCGGCGGTGTATGCCGCCGTCCAGGGGTCGTAGTCCTCGCCGCCCTGCCAGATGCCGTCGCACACGCATACGAAGTGGGCGGGCACGCGGCTGATGGCCGCGATCTGCTCCGCCGCCCGCCGGGGCGCACCCATGTCCATGCCGCCGCCGTCAAACATCTGCGCCGCCAGACACGCCGTCACGCTGTCGAACAGCACCGTACCCGCCGGGTCGATGGCGGCCAGCCCCGCCGTCAGGTCACGCGCCCGCTCGATGGTGGTAAAGCCCCAGCCGTCGCGGTCGGCGATGTGCCGCCGGATGCGGGCCAGATCCTCGCCGTCGTGTGGCTCCATGGTGGCCCAGTAGTACATGGGCTTGCCGCAGGCCAGAGCCCGCGCCATGCGTTGGGCCGTGCTGCTCTTGCCGCTTTTGCAGCCGCCGATAAACAGAAGTCTCATGTGCCCTCCACGGTAAAGGCGTCCACCGCCCGTATCTCGTCCAGATAGCTGTCCTCAATGGAAGCCTCGCCGAACGTGGCCATGCCCCGCATGACGCCGCAGGCGCCCTCCAGCACGCGGAACAGCAGGGGACACCCGCTGCCCTCGCCCAGCCGCATCCCCAGACGCAGGCAGGGCTGGAGCCCCAGCGCCTCCGCCGCGATGCGGTAGCCTACCTCGTAGGAGTCGTGGGACAGAAACAGCACATCCCGCACTGCGGGGCACAGCCGCACGGCGCACAGCGCCGCCGCGATGGAGATGAACCCGTCCACCGCCGCCGGCACCCGCTCATGGGCGCAGCCTAAAAATGCGCCGGTCATGGCGGCCAGATCCAGTCCGCCCACACCGGCCAGCACGCCGATGACATCGCTTCCGTCGGGCCGGTGCAGCGCCAGCGCCTGCCGCAGCACCTCCTTCTTCCGCAGGAAGCCCTTATCCGTCAGCCCGCCGCCGCGGCCCGTCACGGCCTCGATGTCCGCGCCGGTCAGCGCCGCCAGCACCGCCGCCGATGTGGTGGTGTTGCCGATGCCCATCTCGCCGATGCCCAGCGCCGTCACACCGTCGGCTCTGGCCCGCGCCGCCTGCTCCATGCCTGCGGCCATGGCGTCCAGCACCTGCTGCCGCGTCATGGCGTCCTCACGGGCGATGTCGCCGGTGCCCCGCCGCACCTTGCGGTCCAGCACGCCTACCGGCGGCACGTCGCCGTCGATGCCCACGTCCACCACGCTTACATCGTCGCCGAAGGCCGCTGCCATGGCGGACATACCGGTCTTGCGGAAGGTCATGTTCACCGCCTGCTGCAGCGTCACCGCCGGCGGCGTACAGGATACGCCCTCGGCCACCACACCGTTGTCGGCGGCGAACACCGCCACGCGGCACTTGCCCATGGCGGGGCACACCTGTCCCGTCACGCCTGCCAGCCGGATGGATATCTCCTCCAGCTGCCCCAGACTGCCCGGGGGCTTGGCCAGCTGCGCCTGCCGCCGCCGCGCCGCCTCCATGGCCGCCTCATCTGCGGGCCGTATGGCCTGTATGTACGCCGAAAGCTCTTGCTCTGTCATGCTCGCTCCTCCAGATAGCCCTGCTCTGCCAGCCACGTCAGCGACGGCGCGCAGTCCTGATTCTCAATGGTATATGTCGCCGCCGGACAGACGTCCAGCAGCGTGTCCAGCACCTGTGCCATGGGGATGTCCCCCTGTCCCAGCGGGTCGTGGAGATCCCAGTCCCCCCTGTTGTTGTGCAGGTGTACGTGCTTCAGCCACGGGGCCATGGGACCGATCCACTCCATGGGCGGCGTCCTGCTGACGGAGGTGTTGGCGTGGCCCACGTCCAGACACAGCCCCAGACGGGGATCGTTCACCTGCTCGGCGATCTGCACCAGCATGTCCGGCCCCGGCTCCATCACGTTCTCCACCGCCAGCACCATGTCCGGCGGCACGTCCGCCAGCAGCTCCTTCCAGAATACCGCCGACTGCTCCACGTACCACTCGGGGAAGTACACCAGCGGGATGTACCCGCCGTGGACCACTATCCGCTTCACGCCCAGCATCCGCGCCGTCCGGATGGTCTGCCGGAACCGCCGCAGCGCCGCCTCCCGCACCAGCGGGTCGATGGCGCAGGGGGCCAGCTCCGCAAAGGGCGCGTGGAGCCACAGACGCTCCACCCCCGCGATCTGCTGCCGTACCAGCTCCATGGCGTCCGGCTGCTCCAGCCGCGGGGCCCAGCAGAACTCCGCGATCTCGAAGCCCAGCCCCCATTTTCCGGCCAGCGCCGCCGCCTGCCCGTCGATGCCGGACAGATGCAGCCTGCCCCGCAGCTCCTTCCGTTCCAAAGCAGCTCCTCCTTACAGATATTTCAGAACGATTATAGCATACTTGCCTGTAAATACAAACCCCCAAAACATCCCTGCCCCGACAGGGATTGACGGATCTCGCCGGAGCCGGTATAATCAAACTGTCTGTGCGCAAAACAGGGGAGGGAGGTGCCACCCGTGCGCGATACGTTTTCCGACTGCCATCCGGCGGTCAATTTTGCCTATTTCGCTCTGGTACTGGCCTTCTCCATGACATTGATGCACCCCGTCTGTCTGCTGATCTCCCTGACCGGCGCCTGCTGCTATCTGGCGCGGCTCCATGGCCTGCGAGAGCTGGGACACAGCGCCCGCTGGCTGGTGCCCATGGCGCTGCTGGCGGCACTGGTGAACCCCGCCTTCGTTCATCAGGGCGTCACCATCCTGACATACCTGCCCTCCGGCAACCCCCTGACGCTGGAGAGCATCCTCTACGGACTGGCCGCGGCGCTGCTGCTGGCCTCGGTGGTGCTGTGGTTCCGCTGCTTCAGCGCCGTCATGACCTCCGATAAATTCATCTACCTCTTTGGCCGCGCCATTCCCGCCCTGTCGCTGGTGCTGAGCATGACGCTGCGCTTCGTGCCCCGCTTCCGCCGCCAGTTCCATACCGTAGCCCAGGCCCAGCGCTTTATGGGCCGCGACACGGAAAACGGCAGCCCCCTCCAACGTGCCAGAAACGCCATGAAGGTCTTTTCCATCATGGTCACCTGGAGCCTGGAGAGCGCCATCGACACGGCGGACAGCATGCGCAGCCGCGGCTACGGCCAGCCCGGCCGCACCGCCTTCTCCATCTACCGTCTGGACAGCCGCGACCGGAGCCTTCTCCTGTGGCTGGCCTTCTGCGGCACATACCTGCTGGCGGCCGCCCTGAGCCGCGGCCTGTTCTTCCAGTATTACCCCATGCTGGGGGGCGCGCCCCTGCGCCCCATCACCGTCAGCTTTTACGCGGTATACCTGCTGCTGTGCCTGACGCCCGCACTGCTGTCGTGGGCCTCACAGCGCCGTTTCCGCCGTCTTGAGAAGGGAGGTGCCTGACAAATGAACGAGCTGTTCTGCCTTTCCGGCTTCGGCTTTACCTACCCCCAGCAGCGCCGCCCCGCCCTGACCGGCGTGGACCTCACCATCCGCTCCGGCGAATTCTGGGTGCTGTGCGGCCCCTCCGGCTGCGGCAAATCCACGCTGCTGCGCCAGCTCAAGACCGTCCTGACGCCCCACGGCGTCACCGAGGGCGAGGTGTACTTTCAGGGTACGCCTCTGCGGGATGTCCCCCTGCGGCAGCAGGCGGCGGACATCGGCTTCGTCCTCCAGTCGCCGGAGCATCAGGTGGTGACGGACAAGGTCTGGCACGAGCTGGCCTTCGGACTGGAGAGCCTGGGCTGCGATACCCCGTCCATCCGCCGCCGTGTGGCGGAGATGGCGTCCTTCTTCGGCATTCAGGACTGGTTCCACAAGTCGGTGGATGAGCTGTCCGGCGGCCAGAAGCAGCTGCTGAGTCTGGCCTCCGTCATGGTCATGCAGCCCAAGGTGCTGATTTTGGACGAGCCTACCAGCCAACTGGACCCCATCGCCGCCGCCGATTTTTTGCAGACGCTGGGCCGCATCAACCGCGAGCTGGGCACCACCGTCCTCCTGACGGAGCACCGGCTGGAGGAGGCGCTGCCTCTGGCCACCCACGCCGCCGTGCTGGACGGCGGCCGCCTGCTGTGTACCGGCTCTCCCGCCGAGGTAGGCCGCCGGCTGCGGGGCAGGGGACACGGCATGTTCCTGGCCATGCCCGCCGCCATGCGGATCTGGGCCTCCGTCCACAGCGCCGATCCCGCCCCCGTCACCGTGCGGGAGGGCAGGGACTTCCTGCACCGCTGGGCGTCGCAGCACCCGCTGCTGCCCCTGCCCGAAGCGGAGGCGCACCCCCACGGCGGCCCCGTCCTGACGGCGGAGGGCCTCTGGTTCCGCTACCAGCCGGATCTGCCAGACGTGGTGAAGGGCCTGGATCTCACCGTGTATCAGGGAGAACTGCTTGCCTTGCTGGGCGGCAACGGCGCCGGCAAGAGCACCACGCTCCACCTGCTCAGCGGAGCGCTGACGCCCTACCGCGGCACGGTGCAGCGCACCGGCCGTATCGGCGTCCTGCCTCAGGACCCTCAGGCCCTGTTCGTGAAAAAGACCGTCCGCGAGGACCTGTACGAGGCATTTGACGGCCAGAAGCTGGAGACCGCCCTGCGGGAAAAGCGGCTGGAGCAGGCGGTGGCCCTCTGCCGCCTGTCGCCCCTGCTGGATCGCCACCCCTACGACCTCTCCGGCGGAGAGCAGCAGCGCGCCGCGTTGTGTAAGGTCCTGCTCCTTGACCCCGGGATATTGCTGCTGGACGAGCCTACCAAGGGCCTTGATGCCCAGTTCAAGCAGGAGCTGGCCGCCATCCTCCGCTCCCTGACAGCGGGCGGCGTCACGGTGGTCATGGTCAGCCACGACGTGGAGTTCTGCGCCCGCTGCGCCCATCGCTGCGCCCTGTTCTTCGACGGCAGCGTGGTGACGGAGGGCGCGCCCCGCCCCTTCTTCTCCGGCAACAGCTTCTATACCACCTCCGCTGACCGCATGGCCCGCGGCCTGTGCGCCGGCGCGGTGACGGCGGAGGATGTCATGGCCGTCATCGGCGGCGACGTGCCGCCGGAGCCGGAGCCCCAGCGGATCTACGCCCCGCTGCCGCCGGTGGCGGAGGAGTCCGCCGCGTGGCAGCCGCCCAGACTGCCTTGGTGGCGAAAGGCGCTGGCCGCCGTGTCGGGCCTTGCGGCGCTGGCCATCTTCTGGCACGCCGCCAAATACACGGACCTGACGGCGCTGGTGGGCGGCGGCGCGGTGTCCGCCGCCGGCTGGTCTGCGGTGGGGGAGTACGCCCTGTTCATCGCGGCTCTGTTCGTCACCGCCGCGGCCATCGGCCGCCGCTCGCCCCCGCCGGTGCAGCTCCAGACGCCGGTACAGAAGCGGAAGCTGTCCCGCCGCACCAGGGTATCCGCCGCCCTGATATTGGTGGGCGTCCCCGCCGTCCTGTTCGTGGGCAGCTGCTACTTTGACCTGAAAAACTACTACCTCATGGCCCTGCTGGTGCTGCTGGCCTGCATGCTGCCCTTCTTCATGGTGTTTGAGGGCCGCAGGCCTCAGGCCCGCGAGCTGGTGATCATCGCCGTCCTCTGCGCTCTGGGTGTGGCGGGCCGCGCCGCCTTCTTCATGCTGCCCCAGTTCAAGCCGGTGCTGGCCCTGACCATCATCTCCGGCGTGGCCTTCGGCGGCGAGACCGGCTTTCTGGTGGGTGCCATGACCATGCTGGCCAGCAACTTCCTGTTCTCTCAGGGGCCCTGGACTCCGTTCCAGATGTTTGCCGCCGGCATCATCGGCTTTCTGGCCGGCGTCCTGTTCCGCAAGGGCTGGCTCCGCCGCAGCCGCGCCGCCCTGTGTGTCTACGGCGCACTGGCCGCCATCCTCATCTACGGTGGCCTGATGAACCCCACCTCCGCCCTGATCTACGGCAGGGAGCTGAACTGGCAGGTGCTGGTGAGCTATTACCTCACCGGCTTCCCCATGGACTGCGTCCACGCCGCCGCCACCGTGCTTTTCCTCTGGGTACTGGCGGAGCCTATGCTGGAAAAGCTGGACCGCATCAAAACGAAATACGGCCTGGTAGAATAAAAAAGAGGTGTGGCAAAAGGCCACACCTCTTTTTTATGAATGCACTTATGCCGCCAGAGCCAGATACCAGTCCAGCCCCGTGGTCACGACCACCAGATAGGCGATATACACCGCCAGCATCAGCACGCCCTGCCACCGCTGGAACCTCCGGCAGACGATGGTGGGGATGATGGCGATCAGCGTTACCACGATGGCCACGGGGAAGTCCAGATAGATGTTCTGGGCGGATACCGGCAGCTTGCCGCCGTACACGAAGGAACAGACCGCCAGAATGAGGGTGGTGTCGATGACGTTGGCGCCGATGACGTTGCCCACGGACATGGACGACTGCTTCTTGATGAGGGATGTGACAGCCGTCACCAGCTCCGGCAGGGAGGTGCCGATGGCCACGATGGTGACGCCGATGATGGCCTCGGACACGCCCCAGGACGCGGCGATGAGACTGCCGTTGCTCACCAGCAGCTGAGAGCCCACTACGATGCAGGCCGCGCCGCCCACGATGCGCAGAATGTTCAGCACAATGGATATCCTGTCGCTGGCAGGAGCCTCCCCAGTCTCCTCCGCACCGGTGTCCCGCTTGGCGGAGCGGATGTTCTCCGTGATATACAGCAGGAAGATAAGCAGCAGCACCGCCGCCCCTGCGATGGAGAAGTTGCCGCTGCGGGAGAGCAGGAACAGCGCGCACACCGCCGCGATGAGCAGGATGCCCTTGGGTGCGAAGCTCCTTTTGTCCACGGCGATGGGCATGAAGATAATGCTGATGGCCAGGATCATGGCGGTGTTGCAGATAACGGAGCCGATGCCGTTGCCGATGGCCATGCCCACCTTGTCCTGTGATGCCGCGATGTAGTCGCCCACCTGGGACACCAGAATGCCGTGTCCCTCCACGGCGGCGATGGTGGACACGAAGATCTCCGGCAGGGTGGTGGCCACACTGATGATGGTAGCGCCGATGATGAATTTGGGGATGCGGGTGATCTCCGCGGCCCACACGGCGCCGTCCACGAACCAGTCGCCGCCCTTCACGATGAGCACGATGCCCACCGCGAACAGCACGTATATCAGAATACTTCCCATACTTTTCCTCCTGCATTCACTTGCCACGGGCACAAAAAAAGCGCATGGCGCGCTGTCCATGCACAAAAAACTGCATGCACAATGCCAAGATCGTACATGAGTCTCATCAATTAAGATATGCCAGGTGCGCAGCACCAGCATGTTGACATACCGCGCCCAACGGCGCCGACTACTCCCTCAATTCAGCTTACTATACCATATTTTCCGAAAAAGTCAACAGGGCATCCGAAAAAGGCAGGAGGGGAGAGGCTTTGCCTCTCCCCTCCTGCCGCGCCAGCCGCTCGCCGAAGAACGTATCGTCAAAGGACCGCTCCGCCGGCGTCCCGAACGGCACATAGTCCATCCGGGACCCGCCCGCGCAGCTGCGGATGCCGCGGCGCTCACGGGTCCGGCGGGCAGACGGTGAACCGCCTGCCCGCATACGTCTCCCTGTCCAACGGCCTGACGTCCATCGTCTTACCTTCGTAAATTCGTATCCGTGCGGCCCGTCAGAACGTCAGCCGCATCTGGTGCCACACCGCGTTTCCGTGGGTGGACTTCTCGGACACGCCCTCGTCCACGAAGCCGAACTTGGCGTAGTAGTGGATGAGCCGTTCCTTGCACGTCAGCACCAGCCCCTTGCGCCCCTGCTTCCGTGCGTCGTCGATGGCGCGGCGGAGCAGCTCTCCGGCGTAGCCGTGCTGCCGGTACTCAGGCAGCGTGTTGACGCCGAAGATCATCTGCCACGCGCCGTTTTCGTTGTGCAGCGCCGCATTTTCGTACATGTCATCGGTCAGATCCGGCTCGTCCGTGACAAAGCCGTCCACAAAGGCAATGAGTGTGCCGCCGTCGAACATGAGCCAGAAGTGGCCGCTGTAGTACCGGAGTCTCTGGGCGAAGTCCTGTTCGGTGGCCGCCTCTGCCGGCGGGAAACACGCCGCCTCCACCGCAGTCACAGCGGCCAGGTCGGACATATCCGCATATCTGATGTTCATCTGAGAGCCCTCCTGTGTTGATTTTGTGGTTTGCGTCTCCATTCTATCACAGTCCGCCGGAAAACGCCACCCGCTCCCGCGTCCCGCGTTTGACCGCCCCCAATGGGCACACCCCGCCCACACGTATCTCGCCATGTCTCCGGTCGCGCACCCCGTAGGAGCCGGCGTCCCCGACGGCCCGTTTTCCGTTCTCCGATTGCGGGTTGCACCCGCGTCCTGCATTTATGCCTCCGGTGGCCATATTTCTTTCAACAGCGAAAGAAATATGGAAAAGAACGCCGCCAAAAACCATCGGTTTTTGGATTTCCCTTTCGTCCAATTGTAACTGCGGTGCAAAAAGGTTCCGCACCGGATCGCCTGCACTCCTATCCCCGCTGCCGCTCCTGTGTACCGCGCGAAAACTTTCTTCTCTCGCGCCGTACAGGGGAAGTGCTTTACATCCTACATACTTTTATATTCTGCGGCCCGAAGGGCCGCACCTATCTATCACAGCCTGCCGGAAAACGCCACCCGCTCCCGCGTCCCGCGTTTGAACGCCCCAATGGGCACACCTCGCCCACACGTATCTCGCCATGTCTCCGGTCGCGCACCCCGTAGGGGCCGGCGTCCCCGACGGCCCGTTTTCCGTTCTCCGATTGCGGGCTGCACCCGCGTCCTGCATGTATGCCTCCGGCGGCCATATTTCTTTCAACAGCGAAAGAAATATGGAAAAGAACG
>ERZ1027256.40-NODE-40-length-88701-cov-13.073754_pt1 | contig 88701 bp, 69 predicted proteins | sample MGYA00519242_ERZ1027256 | MGnify/ENA primary metagenome ERZ1027256 (study PRJEB26926, sample SAMN06164394) | human gut metagenome | biome: ENVO:00009003; feature: ENVO:2100002; material: ENVO:00002003 | host: Homo sapiens | place: USA | collected 2012 ...
CGATGGTAGTGTGGGGTCTCCCCATGCGAGAGTAGGGAACTGCCAGGCATCAAATCAAGCGAAAGGCCATCCGTCAGGATGGCCTTTTTGCGTTGGTGCAAAAAAATGCCGGATGCGACGCTGGCGCGTCTTATCCAGCTTACGCAGGCACGATAGCACGATAGGGGGCAGCTTATTCCCCCACATACGCCAGATTCAGCAACGGATACGGTTTCCCCAAATCGTCCACCTCAGAGCGTCCCGTAACCTTAAAACCCACCTTCTTATAGAACCCAACCGCCTGCTCATTTTGCTCATTAACGTTGGTTGTCAGTTCCGGGGCCATTGAGAGCGCATGCTTCACCAGCATCCGGCCCACGCCGCAGCCGCACACATCAGGATCGATAAACAGCGCATCCATATGCTGCCCACTTAGCAACATAAATCCAACCGGCTGATCCCGCTCATTAACCGCGACCCACAACGGCGCTTCCGGCAGAAAGGAACGAACCAGCTCTTCCAGCTCGGCCCGATACTCTGCTGATAAAAAATCGTGGGTGGCATCGACAGATCGACACCAAATCGCAACGAGTTCCTCCCCTTCCTCATGCCGTGAGCGGCGAATACTAATAACCATTTTCTCTCCTTTTAGTCATTCTTATATTCTAACGTAGTCTTTTCCTTGAAACTTTCTCACCTTCAACATGCAGGCTCGACATTGGCAAATTTTCTGGTTATCTTCAGCTATCTGGATGTCTAAACGTATAAGCGTATGTAGTGAGGTAATCAGGTTATGCCGATTCGTGTGCCGGACGAGCTACCCGCCGTCAATTTCTTGCGTGAAGAAAACGTCTTTGTGATGACAACTTCTCGTGCGTCTGGTCAGGAAATTCGTCCACTTAAGGTTCTGATCCTTAACCTGATGCCGAAGAAGATTGAAACTGAAAATCAGTTTCTGCGCCTGCTTTCAAACTCACCTTTGCAGGTCGATATTCAGCTGTTGCGCATCGATTCCCGTGAATCGCGCAACACGCCCGCAGAGCATCTGAACAACTTCTACTGTAACTTTGAAGATATTCAGGAACAAAACTTTGACGGTCTGATAGTTACCGGTGCGCCGCTGGGTCTGGTGGAGTTTAATGATGTCGCTTACTGGCCGCAGATCAAACAGGTGCTGGAGTGGTCGAAAGATCACGTCACCTCGACGCTGTTTGTCTGTTGGGCGGTCCAGGCCGCGCTCAATATCCTCTACGGCATTCCTAAGCAAACCCGCACCGACAAACTCTCTGGCGTTTACGAGCATCACATTCTCCATCCTCATGCGCTTCTGACGCGTGGCTTTGATGATTCATTCCTGGCACCGCATTCGCGCTATGCTGACTTTCCGGCAGCGTTGATTCGTGATTATACCGATCTGGAAATTCTGGCAGAGACGGAAGAAGGGGATGCATATCTGTTTGCCAGTAAAGATAAGCGCATTGCCTTTGTGACGGGCCATCCCGAATATGATGCGCAAACGCTGGCGCAGGAATTTTTCCGCGATGTGGAAGCCGGACTAGACCCGGATGTACCGTATAACTATTTCCCGCACAATGATCCGCAAAATACACCGCGAGCGAGCTGGCGTAGTCACGGTAATTTGCTGTTTACCAACTGGCTCAACTATTACGTCTACCAGATCACGCCATACGATCTACGGCACATGAATCCAACGCTGGATTAATCTTCTGTGATAGTCGATCGTTAAGCGATTCAGCACCTTACCTCAGGCACCTTCGGGTGCCTTTTTTATTTCCGAAACACACCTCAGTAGGTGAATAAATTTTATTCATATTGTTATCAATAAGTTATCAAGTATTTTTAATTAAAATGGAAATTGTTTTTGATTTTGCATTTTAAATGAGTAGTCTTAGTTGTGCTGAACGAAAAGCGCACAACGATCCTTCGTTCACAGTGGGGAAGTTTTCGGATCCATGACGAGGAGCTGCACGATGACTGAACAGGCAACAACAACCGATGAACTGGCTTTCACAAGGCCGTATGGCGAGCAGGAGAAGCAAATTCTTACTGCCGAAGCGGTAGAATTTCTGACTGAGCTGGTGACGCATTTTACGCCACAACGCAATAAACTTCTGGCAGCGCGCATTCAGCAGCAGCAAGATATTGATAACGGAACGTTGCCTGATTTTTTTTCGGAAACAGCTTCCATTCGCGATGCTGATTGGAAAATTCGCGGGATTCCTGCGGACTTAGAAGACCGCCGCGTAGAGATAACTGGCCCGGTAGAGCGCAAGATGGTGATCAACGCGCTCAACGCCAATGTGAAAGTCTTTATGGCCGATTTCGAAGATTCACTGGCCCCGGACTGGAACAAAGTGATCGACGGGCAAATTAACCTGCGTGATGCGGTTAACGGCACCATCAGTTACACCAATGAAGCAGGCAAAATTTATCAGCTCAAGCCCAATCCAGCGGTTTTGATTTGTCGGGTACGCGGTCTGCACTTGCCGGAAAAACATGTCACCTGGCGTGGTGAGGCAATCCCCGGTAGCCTGTTTGATTTTGCGCTCTATTTCTTCCACAACTATCAGGCACTGTTGGCAAAGGGCAGTGGTCCCTATTTCTATCTGCCGAAAACCCAGTCCTGGCAGGAAGCGGCCTGGTGGAGCGAAGTCTTCAGCTATGCCGAAGATCGCTTTAATCTGCCGCGCGGCACCATCAAGGCGACGTTGCTGATTGAAACGCTGCCCGCCGTGTTCCAGATGGACGAAATCCTTCACGCACTGCGTGACCATATTGTTGGTCTGAACTGCGGTCGTTGGGATTACATCTTCAGTTATATCAAAACGTTGAAAAACTATCCCGATCGCGTCCTGCCAGACAGACAGGCAGTGACGATGGATAAACCATTCCTGAATGCTTACTCACGCCTGTTAATCAAAACCTGCCATAAACGCGGTGCTTTTGCGATGGGCGGCATGGCGGCGTTTATTCCGAGCAAAGATGAAGAGCGCAATAACCAGGTGCTCAACAAAGTAAAAGCGGATAAATCGCTGGAAGCCAACAACGGTCACGATGGCACATGGATCGCTCACCCAGGCCTTGCGGATACGGCAATGGCGGTATTCAACGACATTCTCGGCTCCCGTAAAAATCAGCTTGAAGTGATGCGCGAACAAGACGCGCCGATTACTGCCAATCAGCTACTGGCACCTTGTGATGGTGAACGCACCGAAGAAGGTATGCGCGCCAACATTCGCGTGGCTGTGCAGTACATCGAAGCGTGGATCTCCGGCAACGGCTGCGTGCCGATTTATGGCCTGATGGAAGATGCGGCGACGGCTGAAATTTCCCGTACCTCGATCTGGCAGTGGATCCATCATCAAAAAACGTTGAGCAATGGCAAACCGGTGACCAAAGCCTTGTTCCGCCAGATGCTGGGCGAAGAGATGAAAGTCATTGCCAGCGAACTGGGCGAAGAACGTTTCTCCCAGGGGCGTTTTGACGATGCCGCACGCTTGATGGAACAGATCACCACTTCCGATGAGTTAATTGATTTCCTGACCCTGCCAGGCTACCGCCTGTTAGCGTAAACCACCACATAACTATGGAGCATCTGCACATGAAAACCCGTACACAACAAATTGAAGAATTACAGAAAGAGTGGACTCAACCGCGTTGGGAAGGCATTACTCGCCCATACAGCGCGGAAGATGTGGTGAAATTACGCGGTTCAGTCAATCCTGAATGCACGCTGGCGCAACTGGGCGCGGCGAAAATGTGGCGTCTGCTGCATGGCGAGTCGAAAAAAGGCTACATCAACAGCCTCGGTGCACTGACTGGCGGTCAGGCGCTGCAACAGGCGAAAGCGGGTATTGAAGCAGTCTATCTGTCGGGATGGCAGGTAGCGGCGGACGCTAACCTGGCGGCCAGCATGTATCCGGATCAGTCGCTCTACCCGGCGAACTCGGTGCCAGCGGTGGTGGAGCGGATCAACAATACTTTCCGCCGTGCGGATCAGATCCAGTGGTCCGCGGGCATTGAGCCGGGCGATCCGCGCTATGTCGATTACTTCCTGCCGATCGTTGCCGATGCGGAAGCCGGTTTTGGCGGTGTCCTGAATGCCTTTGAACTGATGAAAGCGATGATTGAAGCCGGTGCAGCGGCAGTTCACTTCGAAGATCAGCTGGCGTCAGTGAAGAAATGCGGTCACATGGGCGGCAAAGTTTTGGTGCCAACTCAAGAAGCTATTCAGAAACTGGTCGCGGCGCGTCTGGCAGCTGACGTGACGGGCGTTCCAACCCTACTGGTTGCTCGTACCGATGCCGATGCGGCGGATCTGATTACCTCCGATTGCGACCCGTATGACAGCGAATTTATTACCGGCGAGCGTACCAGTGAAGGCTTCTTCCGTACTCATGCGGGCATTGAGCAAGCGATCAGCCGTGGCCTGGCGTATGCGCCATATGCTGACCTGGTATGGTGTGAAACCTCCACGCCAGACCTGGAACTGGCGCGTCGCTTTGCACAAGCCATCCACGCGAAATATCCGGGCAAACTGCTGGCTTATAACTGCTCGCCGTCGTTCAACTGGCAGAAAAACCTCGACGACAACACTATTGCCAGCTTCCAGCAGCAGCTGTCAGATATGGGCTACAAGTTCCAGTTCATCACCCTGGCGGGGATCCACAGCATGTGGTTCAACATGTTCGACCTGGCAAACGCCTATGCCCAGGGCGAGGGTATGAAGCACTATGTTGAGAAAGTGCAGCAGCCGGAATTCGCCGCCGCGAAAGATGGCTACACCTTCGTATCTCACCAGCAGGAAGTGGGTACAGGTTACTTCGATAAAGTGACGACTATTATTCAGGGCGGCACGTCTTCAGTCACCGCGCTGACCGGCTCCACTGAAGAATCGCAGTTCTAAGCAACCTACAAACGTTGCTGACTGTAGGCCGGATAAGGCATTTACGCCGCATCCGGCAATCGGTGCACGATGCCTGATGCGACGCTTGCGCGTCTTATCATGCCTACAACCGTTGCCGAACGTAGGCTGGATAAGGCGTTTACGCCGCATCCGGCAATTCTCTGCTCCTGATGAGGGCGCTAAATGCCGCGTGGCCTGGAATTACTGATTGCTCAAACCATTTTGCAAGGCTTCGACGCTCAGTATGGTCGATTCCTCGAAGTGACTTCCGGGGCGCAGCAGCGTTTCGAACAAGCCGACTGGCATGCTGTCCAGCAGGCGATGAAAAACCGTATCCATCTTTACGATCATCACGTTGGTCTGGTCGTGGAGCAACTGCGCTGCATTACCAACGGCCAAAGCACGGACGCGGAATTTTTACTGCGCGTCAAAGAGCATTACACCCGGCTGTTGCCGGATTACCCGCGCTTCGAGATTGCGGAGAGCTTTTTTAACTCCGTGTACTGTCGGTTATTTGACCACCGCTCGCTTACTCCCGAGCGGCTTTTTATCTTTAGCTCCCAGCCAGAGCGCCGCTTTCGTACCATTCCCCGCCCGCTGGCGAAAGACTTTCACCCCGATCACGGCTGGGAATCTCTGCTGATGCGCGTTATCAGCGACCTGCCGTTGCGTCTGCACTGGCAGAATAAAAGCCGTGACATCCATTACATTATTCGCCATCTGACGGAAACGTTGGGGCCAGAAAACCTCTCCAAAAGTCATTTACAGGTGGCGAACGAACTGTTTTACCGTAATAAAGCCGCCTGGCTGGTGGGCAAACTAATAACGCCTTCCGGCACATTGCCATTTTTATTGCCGATCCACCAGACGGATGACGGCGAACTGTTTATTGATACCTGTCTGACGACGACCGCCGAAGCGAGCATTGTTTTTGGCTTTGCGCGTTCTTATTTTATGGTTTATGCGCCGCTGCCCGCAGCGCTGGTCGAGTGGTTACGGGAAATTCTGCCAGGTAAAACCACCGCTGAATTGTATATGGCTATCGGCTGCCAGAAGCACGCCAAAACCGAAAGCTACCGCGAATATCTCGTTTATCTACAGGGCTGTAATGAGCAGTTCATTGAAGCGCCGGGTATTCGTGGCATGGTGATGTTGGTGTTCACGCTGCCGGGCTTTGACCGTGTATTTAAAGTCATCAAAGACAAGTTCGCGCCGCAGAAAGAGATGTCTGCCGCTCACGTTCGTGCCTGCTATCAACTGGTGAAAGAGCACGATCGCGTGGGCCGAATGGCGGACACCCAGGAGTTTGAAAACTTTGTGCTGGAGAAGCGGCATATTTCCCCGGCATTAATGGAATTACTGCTCCAGGAAGCAGCGGAAAAAATCACCGATCTCGGCGAACAAATTGTGATTCGCCATCTTTATATTGAGCGGCGGATGGTGCCGCTCAATATCTGGCTGGAACAAGTGGAAGGTCAGCAGCTGCGCGACGCCATTGAAGAATACGGTAACGCTATTCGCCAGCTTGCCGCCGCTAACATTTTCCCTGGCGACATGCTGTTTAAAAACTTCGGTGTCACCCGTCACGGGCGTGTGGTTTTTTATGATTACGATGAAATTTGCTACATGACGGAAGTGAACTTCCGCGACATCCCGCCGCCGCGCTATCCGGAAGACGAACTTGCCAGCGAACCGTGGTACAGCGTCTCGCCGGGCGATGTTTTCCCGGAAGAGTTCCGCCACTGGCTATGCGCCGACCCCCGCATTGGGCCACTCTTTGAAGAGATGCACGCCGACCTGTTCCGCGCTGATTACTGGCGCACACTACAAAACCGCATTCGTGAAGGACATGTGGAAGATGTTTATGCGTATCGGCGCAGGCAAAGATTTAGCGTACGGTATGGGGAGATGCTTTTTTGAGTAAAGCTTCCATATAATTTTTCTCCGCAATGTATCGAGGGTTATCCGTAAAGCCAAAGCTTTCAGCCATCTTATTTAATGTATTAAAGATTAATTCAGCAATAACCCGGTGACCCAATTCACAAGCCAACTCAAAGGCAGAGTATTTTTGTGGCGCTTTGTGTTGCCAAAAATCCATAATATCTTCAGCAGTAAATCCAAAAAGGTGTGCATGGTCAGATAAAGCAAGATAAACCGTCTCTACAACGTTTTGTTGTTTATGCTGTATCGCTGAAAACAAACCGGGATATTCATTAGAATTATTTGCCAGGAGGAGGGGCTTCATATTTTTTTTATCGAATTTAAACGTGTTAAACAGAGTGGGTAATGCGTTAAAAATAGTATTAATAACGTTCATATGTCCGCGCTGCATGGCCATAAACAAACCCGTGTCGCGCGCAAGACTTTTAGCGGTCAGAAGATCTACAATATCGGAAGCTGAAATGTTAATTTCCTGGGCCAGGCTGGGCAATGCTTCAAGAATAACTTTCACGATATCGCTATGTCCATTTTGCATCGCCAGGTATAGTCCTGGGCAACCATAAAAATCCTTTGCCTTCAGGAGATCGAGTACCTGTTCTTTAGTCAAATGACATGTGCGAATTAACAAAGGTAACGCGTCCAAAACAATTTTCAGCATGTCGGCATCACCATTCGCCATAACATGGTATAAAACATGGCTGGACGTACTATTTTTGGCACTCAGGAATTTATACACTTGTTCGTTATCTAAATGATGTGTTGCGGCCAGTTTAGGTAAGGCGCTCAGAATCGAGGTTACAACATTTTTATCCTTACGTGATATCGCTAAAAACAATCCAGAAAAACCATTTTTATCTTTTGCCTCCAGAATATGCATGAGATTTTTTTTCGAGAGTAATCCTTCATATCCTGGCTCTGACAATGAATTAAAAATAGTCTCAACGATATCCGCATTACCATAATTTATAGCCAAATATAAACCGGGGAGGTTAATACTATTATAGGCAGTCAACATTTCTGTTCTATGTAGTTCTGGCATTTTCTGGAGTTGAATCATCAGTTGCTTAAGTTGGTGACTCTGACCAATTGCCATTAGCAAATTCATCGTTGCAGGTGATAATGGAGGGGTTATTTCATCCACAGATCCTTTTAGCATCAATAGCTGTTCTTTTGGAAGTGCTGGAATTATTGCAACAGATTGGTTAATAACATGATCATTTGACCATTTCAGGAGGCTATAATCTACATTCATAAAATCCATCAGTGAATAGTGTTTAATATCCTCTTTACTTTCGCTCATGATTCTTATTTTATCGTTAGTTACATTAGGATCATAAACCGAAACCACGTAATGGGTACATCCTTCATTTGTGTTCTTTATTCTTAGCCGGACCGTCAAAGCATGGTTATCTACCAATAATATGGCAGCCATAACACTGATGTCATTTGATTCCATCTTGTCAAAATATGCCTTCATAACTAGCCCGAAATCACCGCAGGCAGCAACGCAACGCCCCTCAGGACGGCTGGAAATCAACGCCAAAGTCTGGTTTTTGCATTTTTTGTTGAAGTGAGTGAGAAATTTTTCAGCTGAAGAGTAATCATCTTGATGGGGTTTGTAGTCAACATTCTGATAAATATCATTAATATATTGTGCGGCAATGTGTCGGCATACTATACGGTTTTGGGGGCGCCCCGGAAAATAACATTGACCATTAAGTTTAACTCTTGGGAATTCTTTTTCTTTTCTATCTGAGTTTAGATTTAATTCTTTTTTATCAAGAGCGTCTGAGCGTTGAGGTAAAATTTCCATTAGGTATTCTTCAAATATTGGAGCAATGGTTTGAGTGAGTGTCGTGTTTTCATTTTTATTAATTATCGTAATTTCTTTCTTATCAGCTTGTAAGACAGATATGGAAAATTTAATGACAAAATCCTTGTTGCTAAAGATATGACGACCGTTTTGTCTACAGTTCTCTGAGAAGCTTTTTAATAGAGGCGTCGCCAGCTCCTTGCCAGAAAATTTATCCTCGAGTTCTTTATAAAACAATTCACTCAGGTTTTGGTGTTCATTTGTCTGGGCTGTATTATTAATATTTACAGAGAAAGAATTGCGAGGAATACGAGTAATCATTTAAATATCTCATTGTTTATTGATGTCTTGAATTTTAACTATCAGAACAGTGAAAAAATTTAATATGATTACAAGTAAAGAAATATCATAAATCGCTCAATCTCATAATGAAACCGTAAAAGTTTCGGCGTAATGAGATCTTGCGATTTTGTTAATAATTAAGTGGTTTGATGTTTAAAAATAATGCTGAGTTAATAAAAGTGTGCGAAGTGTATGACAATAAGTTATTTTGGCGTCAATGCGATTAACAGACACCCTTATTCTATTGCCACTCAGGTATGACGGGCAGAATATTGCCTCTGCCCGCCAGAAAAAAGTCAGCGCATTCCACCGTACGCCAGCGTCACTTCCTTCGCCGCTTTAATCACCATCGCGCCAAACTCGGTCACGCGGTCATCGGTAATACGTGAAATCGGTCCGGAAATAGAAATTGCGGCAAACGGTTCACGGTGCTCATCGAAAATACACGCTGCAAGGCAACGTAGCCCCAGCGCATGTTCCTCATCGTCAAATGAATAACCCCGTTTGCGCGTTTGGGCGAGATCTTCTTTTAAATGCACAGGAGACACCAGCGTTGCGTGGGTATAGGCATGTAACCCTTTGCGGTGCAGCAGCTTCGTCACCTGTTCTTCGCTCAGTTGGGCTAAAAAGGCTTTACCCGCACCGGAAGCGTGCATAGGTAATTTACCGCCGATAGGCGCGGACATTCGCATCAGATGCGTACACTGTACCTGGTCGATAATAATCGCTTCGTGATCGCTTTGATCAAGCACCGCCATATTGACCGTTTCGCCAGACTCTTCCATTAGATTGCGCAGGATAGGGTGAACAATTGCTAACAAATTACGGCTCTGGAGAAAGCTGCTGCCGACCATAAAGGCATGTGCGCCGATTGCCCAGTGTCCCAGTTCGCCAACCTGACGCACGAAACCCTGCTGTTGCATCGTGGTTAGCAGGCGGTGTGTCGTGGAATTGGGTAACCCGGCTTGTTGCGCCAGCTCTGTGAGTGCCACACTGCCATTGGATTCGGCAATCCACTCCAGTAATTTCAGGCCACGCGTTAAAGACTGAACCTGTCCAGTCGCTGGTGCGGTGGCAACGGCGGGTTTTCTGCCGCGTTTCGCGGGAATGGGTGCGACCATGACAGTCTCCTTTTTCTGTATCGTGGAAATCATTTTCATTTTTATTGTTAGCTAATGCAATAGTTGCTGAACTGATCCGATGAGTTAATGTTGAACAAATCTCATGTTGCGTGGTGGTCGCTTTTACCACAGATGCGTTTATGCCAGTATGGTTTGTTGAATTTTTATTAAATCTGGGTTGAGCGTGTCGGGAGCAAGTGTGAGCAGCAAAGTGGAACAACTGCGTGCGCAGTTAAATGAACGTATTCTGGTGCTGGACGGCGGTATGGGCACCATGATCCAGAGCTATCGACTGAACGAAGCCGATTTTCGTGGTGAACGCTTTGCCGACTGGCCATGCGACCTCAAAGGCAATAACGATCTGCTGGTGCTAAGCAAACCGGAAGTGATCGCCGCTATCCACAACGCCTACTTTGAAGCGGGCGCGGATATCATCGAAACCAACACCTTCAACTCCACGACCATTGCGATGGCGGATTACCAGATGGAATCCCTGTCGGCGGAAATCAACTTTGCGGCGGCGAAACTGGCGCGCGCCTGTGCTGACGAGTGGACCGCGCGCACGCCGGAGAAACCGCGCTACGTTGCCGGCGTTCTCGGCCCAACCAACCGCACGGCGTCCATTTCTCCGGACGTGAACGATCCGGCATTCCGCAACATCACTTTTGACCAGCTGGTGGCGGCCTATCGCGAATCCACCAAAGCATTAGTGGAAGGCGGTGCGGATCTGATTCTGATTGAAACCGTTTTCGACACCCTTAACGCCAAAGCGGCGGTCTTTGCGGTGAAAACGGAGTTCGAAGCGTTAGGCGTTGAGCTGCCGATTATGATCTCCGGCACCATCACCGACGCCTCCGGGCGCACGCTCTCCGGACAGACCACCGAAGCATTTTACAACTCCCTGCGCCATGCCGAAGCCCTGACTTTTGGCCTCAACTGCGCGCTGGGGCCAGATGAACTGCGCCAGTACGTGCAGGAACTATCACGGATTGCGGAATGCTACGTCACTGCGCACCCGAACGCCGGGCTACCCAACGCCTTTGGTGAGTACGATCTCGACGCCGACACGATGGCAAAACAGATACGTGAATGGGCGCAAGCGGGTTTTCTCAATATCGTCGGCGGCTGCTGTGGCACCACGCCACAACATATTGCAGCGATGAGTCGTGCAGTAGAAGGATTAGCGCCGCGCAAACTGCCTGAAATTCCCGTAGCCTGCCGTTTGTCCGGCCTGGAGCCGCTGAACATTGGCGACGATAGCCTGTTTGTGAACGTGGGTGAACGCACCAACGTCACCGGTTCCGCTAAGTTCAAGCGCCTGATCAAAGAAGAGAAATACAGCGAGGCGCTGGATGTAGCGCGTCAGCAGGTGGAAAACGGCGCGCAGATTATCGATATCAACATGGATGAAGGGATGCTCGATGCCGAAGCGGCGATGGTGCGTTTTCTCAATCTGATTGCCGGTGAACCGGATATCGCTCGCGTGCCGATTATGATCGACTCCTCAAAATGGGAGGTCATCGAAAAGGGGCTGAAGTGTATTCAGGGCAAAGGCATTGTTAACTCTATCTCAATGAAAGAGGGCGTCGACGCCTTTATCCATCATGCGAAACTGTTGCGTCGTTACGGTGCAGCGGTGGTGGTAATGGCCTTTGACGAACAGGGGCAGGCCGATACCCGCGCACGGAAAATTGAGATTTGCCGTCGGGCGTACAAAATCCTCACCGAAGAGGTTGGCTTCCCGCCAGAAGATATCATCTTCGACCCGAACATCTTCGCGGTCGCCACCGGCATTGAAGAGCACAACAACTATGCGCAGGACTTTATCGGCGCCTGCGAAGACATCAAACGCGAACTGCCGCACGCGCTGATTTCCGGCGGCGTATCTAACGTTTCTTTCTCATTCCGTGGCAACGATCCGGTGCGCGAAGCCATTCACGCGGTGTTCCTCTACTACGCTATTCGCAATGGCATGGATATGGGGATCGTCAACGCCGGGCAGCTGGCGATTTACGACGACCTACCCGCTGAACTGCGCGACGCGGTGGAAGATGTGATTCTTAACCGTCGCGACGATGGCACTGAGCGTTTACTGGAGCTTGCCGAGAAATATCGCGGCAGCAAAACCGACGACACCGCTAACGCCCAGCAGGCGGAGTGGCGCGCGTGGGAAGTGAATAAACGTCTGGAATACTCGCTGGTCAAAGGCATTACCGAGTTTATCGAGCAGGATACCGAAGAAGCCCGCCAGCAGGCTACGCGCCCGATTGAAGTGATTGAAGGCCCGCTAATGGACGGCATGAACGTGGTCGGCGATCTGTTCGGCGAAGGGAAAATGTTCCTGCCACAGGTGGTCAAATCGGCGCGTGTGATGAAGCAGGCGGTGGCCTACCTCGAACCGTTTATTGAAGCCAGCAAAGAGCAGGGCAAAACCAACGGCAAGATGGTGATCGCCACCGTGAAGGGCGACGTCCACGATATCGGTAAAAATATCGTTGGCGTGGTGCTGCAATGTAACAACTACGAAATTGTCGATCTCGGCGTTATGGTGCCTGCGGAAAAAATTCTCCGTACCGCTAAAGAAGTGAATGCTGATCTGATTGGACTTTCGGGGCTTATCACGCCGTCGCTGGACGAGATGGTTAACGTGGCGAAAGAGATGGAGCGTCAGGGCTTCACCATTCCGTTACTGATCGGTGGCGCGACGACCTCAAAAGCGCACACGGCGGTGAAAATTGAGCAGAACTACAGCGGCCCGACGGTGTATGTGCAGAATGCCTCGCGCACCGTTGGCGTGGTGGCGGCGCTGCTTTCCGATACTCAGCGCGATGATTTCGTTGCTCGTACCCGCAAGGAGTACGAAACCGTGCGTATTCAGCACGGGCGCAAGAAACCACGCACACCACCGGTCACGCTGGAAGCGGCGCGCGATAACGATTTCGCTTTTGACTGGCAGGCTTACACGCCGCCGGTGGCGCACCGTCTCGGTGTGCAGGAAGTGGAAGCCAGCATCGAAACGCTGCGTAATTACATCGACTGGACACCGTTCTTTATGACTTGGTCGCTGGCCGGGAAGTATCCGCGCATTCTGGAAGATGAAGTGGTAGGCGTTGAGGCGCAGCGGCTGTTTAAAGACGCCAACGACATGCTGGATAAATTAAGCGCCGAGAAAACGCTGAATCCGCGTGGTGTGGTGGGGCTGTTCCCGGCAAACCGTGTGGGCGATGACATTGAAATCTACCGTGACGAAACGCGCACCCATGTGATCAACGTCAGCCACCATCTGCGTCAACAGACCGAAAAAACGGGATTCGCTAACTACTGTCTCGCTGACTTCGTTGCGCCGAAGCTTTCTGGTAAAGCAGATTACATCGGCGCATTTGCCGTGACTGGCGGGCTGGAAGAGGACGCACTGGCTGATGTCTTTGAAGCGCAGCACGATGATTACAACAAAATCATGGTGAAAGCGCTTGCCGACCGTTTAGCCGAAGCCTTTGCGGAGTATCTCCATGAGCGTGTGCGTAAAGTCTACTGGGGCTATGCGCCGAACGAGAACCTCAGCAACGAAGAACTGATCCGCGAAAACTACCAGGGCATCCGTCCGGCACCGGGCTACCCGGCCTGCCCGGAACATACGGAAAAAGCCACCATCTGGGAGCTGCTGGAAGTGGAAAAACATACCGGCATGAAACTCACAGAATCTTTCGCCATGTGGCCCGGTGCATCGGTTTCGGGTTGGTATTTCAGCCACCCGGACAGCAAGTACTACGCGGTGGCGCAAATTCAGCGCGATCAGGTTGAAGACTATGCCCGCCGTAAAGGTATGAGCGTCTCCGATGTTGAGCGCTGGCTGGCACCGAATCTGGGGTATGACGCGGACTGATTCACAAATCTGTCACTTTTCCTTACAACAAACAGGGCGCTCAATGAGTGCCCTGTCTCTTTATTAATATGAAACACTTATACTGGAAACAGGCTGGAATAATCTTAGCCGGAAAAACGAATGTCAAAAGGCACAGTAAAGATGCCCGTCAGCGTGTTTCCGGTCCTTTGGTCATTCAATTGCTTCAGGAACATATAACGATAAGGAGAACCTGAACTCGTGTTAACGCTGCTTCACCTGCTTTCTGCCGTCGCCCTGCTGGTCTGGGGGACTCATATTGTTCGAACCGGCGTAATGCGCGTCTTCGGCGCACGTTTGCGTACTGTCCTTAGCCGGAGCGTCGAAAAAAAGCCGCTCGCCTTTTGCGCGGGGATCGGCGTTACCGCACTGGTACAGAGCAGTAATGCCACCACTATGCTGGTGACCTCGTTCGTCGCTCAGGATCTGGTAGCCCTCGCACCGGCTCTGGTCATTGTGCTGGGGGCAGATGTCGGGACGGCGCTAATGGCGCGTATTCTCACCTTCGACTTATCCTGGCTGTCACCGTTACTTATTTTTATCGGCGTGATTTTTTTCCTCGGACGCAAACAGTCACGCGCCGGGCAACTGGGCCGCGTCGGTATTGGTCTTGGGCTGATTTTACTGGCGCTGGAGTTGATTGTGCAGGCCGTAACGCCGATCACCCAGGCAAACGGCGTTCAGGTGATCTTTGCCTCGCTGACCGGCGATATTCTGCTGGATGCGCTGATTGGCGCGATGTTCGCCATTATCAGCTACTCCAGCCTTGCTGCTGTACTGCTGACTGCGACTCTGACCGCCGCAGGCATTATCTCCTTCCCCGTGGCGCTCTGTCTGGTGATTGGTGCTAACCTCGGTTCCGGCCTGCTGGCGATGCTCAACAACAGTGCCGCCAATGCCGCAGCCCGCCGTGTCGCGCTGGGTAGTCTGCTGTTTAAGCTGGTGGGTAGCCTGATTATCCTGCCGTTTGTCCATTTGCTGGCAGAGACAATGGGGAAGCTGTCATTGCCAAAAGCGGAACTGGTGATCTATTTCCACGTCTTCTACAACCTTGTACGTTGCCTGGTCATGCTGCCATTTGTTGACCCGATGGCACGGTTTTGCAAAACGATTATTCGCGATGAACCGGAACTGGATACCCAGCTACGGCCTAAACATCTGGATGTCAGCGCGCTGGATACACCCACGCTTGCTCTGGCGAACGCCGCGCGCGAAACCCTGCGCATTGGCGACGCCATGGAACAGATGATGGAAGGGCTGAATAAAGTGATGCACGGCGAGCCACGGCAGGAGAAAGAGCTGCGTAAGCTGGCAGATGATATCAACGTTCTCTATACCGCCATTAAGCTGTATCTGGCGCGGATGCCAAAAGAAGAGCTGGCGGAGGAAGAGTCGCGCCGCTGGGCGGAGATCATCGAAATGTCGCTCAACCTTGAACAGGCCTCCGATATCGTCGAGCGCATGGGGAGCGAAATTGCCGATAAATCGCTGGCAGCACGGCGGGCATTTTCGCTTGATGGCTTGAAGGAACTGGATGCGCTCTATGAGCAATTGCTCAGTAATTTAAAACTGGCAATGTCGGTTTTCTTCTCTGGTGATGTTACCAGCGCCCGTCGTTTGCGCCGCAGCAAGCATCGCTTTCGCATTCTTAATCGCCGCTATTCCCACGCCCACGTCGATCGCCTGCATCAGCAAAACGTGCAGAGCATTGAAACCAGTTCGCTACATTTAGGCTTACTGGGAGATATGCAGCGCCTGAACTCGCTGTTTTGTTCGGTGGCTTACAGTGTGCTGGAACAGCCGGATGAAGATGAAGGACGGGACGAGTATTAATATTGTGAATCCTGTAGGCCTGATAAGACGCGTCAAGCGTCGCATCAGGCACTATGAACAAGATGCCGGATCATGCATCCGGCAATTCACTTAAAAACGGTGACCCGCTTCCAGCGGAACCGCTTCTTCACCAGCCTTAAACACATAAGTGGTGTTCGGGCCACCCAGCGTTGCGTGACCTTTACTCACTGTGATCCAGTTACCTTCCGGTAGACCAATAATTGTGAGTTCTGGCGCGACGACCAGCAGTTCGCGAATACGCTGTTCACGGGTTTCACCTTTATGGCCTTCCGGCAGCGCGTTGGTGAAGTGCGGGTTGATTTGCAGCGGGAACAGATTCAGCGCATCGAAACCTTGCGGATCGACAATCGGCATATCGTTGGTGGTACGAATGGTTGGGCAAGCAAGGTTAGCGCCTGCGCTCCAACCAATATACAGTGCGCCACGTTTAACCACGTCAGTAATTGGTGCCAGCAGCCCGCGCTCGCGGCACTGTTTCAGCAACTGGAAAGTATTCCCGCCGCCGACAATCACGATCTCAGCATTTTCAATCGCGGCAACGGGATCGACAACGCTATGAATACCGGTGACAGAAACACCCAGCGGAGCAAGAACCGCAGCCGTTTTCGCTGTGTAATCATCCCAGGTCTGCGTTACGCCAGCGAAAGGGATAAACACCGCTGAGCGGCGACCCTGCAACTGTTCAGCAATCAGCGGCAGCGCATGTTCCAGCCAGGCTTTACCCGGCAGCGTCGAGTTACTCAATAAAAGCAGTTCCATTACTTCTCCGGTTAGTAAGAAATCACGGAAGGCATGCTACCACTGCGAATTTAACCACTTACTGACATGGCTCACGATGTCACGTATTGCACCGGGCGCTGAGACTGATGACAAACACAGCATTGCCTGATGCGCTACGCTTACCTGGCCTACCAGATAACTGCAATATATTGAGTTTTCGAGATTATGTAGGCCGAATAAGGCTTTATTCCGCATCCGGCATAAACAATGTGTACTTTGCCACCAATTTGAGCGCCCCTTAAGGCGCTGATGTTTTTTTATCCTTCTCGTGCACATTGGGCCGCTTCAGCAATCAGCCGCACATCAGGTCGCGAAGTTGCCGCGGCGACCAGCCAGCGACATGCAGAGTTAAGTAGCGCGATTAATCATGGGAAATTGCCTCTGCATGAGTGAGCAGATATTGCTCCGCCTCACCGGACCAGATCCCCTGATGACGCGCCAGAATCGCCGCCAGTGCTTGATCCTGAATCTGCGTGAGTGACGTCAGCGGCAGGTATTTCCCGGTATACACCAGCTTTTTGCCGCCGCCGACGGCAGGCAATTCAAGCGTGGTTTCGCCCGCGGCATTCAGCCCAAGAATATGTGTTACCACTTTTGCGGCCTGCACTTTTTTCTCTTCGATCAGTTTGACCGCCGCGCGCATGTCGTCGGTATTGCCGCCTGACGTGCCCACGTAGTGGGTAAATGCATAATGCACATCGTAGAAATTAATTGGCGCGCTGAAATGTTTATCCTGCGGTCCGGCGAAGAAATTCAGGCAACCATCTGTCGCCAGCAAGGAAGAGGCGAGAGTCACCAGTCCTTCATTAGGCACAAAGACGAAAATATCATCGAAGCCGTGACCGCCACTCAGCGCCATTAGCGTATCAAATGCTGCATCGGTGGCATTGAGATAATGAATCAGTGTTTGCGGTTCTGATGGATAGTGCTTGCGCGCATAACTCAATTTATCGTTGTCGGTATCGGTAATGACGAGCAGCGACGGGTTAACGGGTCCATGTAGCGCATAATCAATCGCCAACAGTCCCATTGGTCCGGTGCCGCCGAGGATCAGCGTGCGCCCTTGCGGGCGAATCCCCATCGTGTGGTTATAACTACCTTCCTGAAGATGATAGTTGGCGTTGAACGCGCCAATCACGCAGGAAAGCGGTTCAACCAGCGAGCCTTCAAAATAGGTTTCGCCGTCGTATGCCAGCAGGCAATCTTGTTCCATGACCTCGTTGGGAATAACCACATGCGTGGCTTCGCCGCCTACCCACGGGAAGGAGTAGCCGGGGCAGTCCGGGCGGTCGGGGAGTTGCAGGTTGGCCTGAATCACATAACGCTGACCCGGCTGGAATTTGTGCTGCCACTTTTTACCCACGGCCAGAATATCGCCGCAAAACTCGTGGCCGATGATGATTGGGTTGGTCGCCACATCGTCGGGTACTTTTTTATGGTTTTCACCCAGATTGGCCTCTTTCCAGGAAGAGAGGCACAGGCTGTCAGTGACCACCGTCGCGAGGATTTCATCCTCCTGCATTTCAGGAAGGTCAAAGGTTTCCAGGCGTAAATCACGTTTACCATAAAGACGCAGAGCTGTTGTTTTCATAAACCACCTCATGTTGAGCGATGGCCCCGGCAGTCGTGCCGGGGCGAAGAATCAGGACAGGAAGCCCAGCGCATTGCCGATAATCCCTAAGCCAAACAGGGCGAAAATCAGCCATACCGGGTTAATTTTTTTGTTGAGCAGACGAACCATCAGTAGCGTCAGACCGAGAGCCAGCAAACCAGGGCAAAGTTGGTCGAGAATGTTCTGCACGGTCATGGTGACGGTGGAGCCATCGGCGGCATGCGTTTGTGAAACCACCAACGGTACGTTGATTGACGTCCATTTGGTGACCAGCACGCCCATCACAAACAGTCCGAGAATCGACGCGCCTTCGGTGAGTTTTTGCAGCAAATTACCGCCCATATCGCTGACGATATTCACCCCTTTGCGAAAGCCGAGCTGGAGGCCATACCACTTCATCGCCAGACGCACCGCGTTGAAAATAAAGAAGAACAGCAGCGGGCCGAGAATGTTGCCCGAAAGTGCCAGAGATGCGCCGAGCGCGGCGGTAATCGGGCGCAGCGTTCCCCAGACCAGTGGATCGCCAACCCCTGCCAATGGTCCCATCAGACCGACTTTGATGCCGTTAATGGTGCCGTCATCAATTTCCGCGCCGTTGGCCCGCGCCTCTTCCATGGCGGCAGTGACGCCGATGACCGGGCCACATACGGCTGGCGTGGTATTGAAGAACACCAGGTGTCGCCTGAGCGCCGCAACCTGATCCTCTTTTAATGGGTAAAGTCGCTTGATGGCGGGGATCATGTCGTAGCAAAAGCCCAGCCCGTGAATACGTTCAAAGTTAAAGGACGCCTGTTGCAGGTTGGAGCGCAGAAACATGCTCACCAGATCGCTGCGTGTAATTTTTCTCTGTTCCATGATGGCTCCGTTAATCGTCAAGTTGGTCAAGGGCGGTGGAAGCGGGGGCCTGGAGCTGAGGTTCAGCTTTACGCCACTGTGGATTTAACTGGATGTAGACCAGGGCCATGATCACGCCGACGCCACCGAACGCCAGCAGACTGAGATCGAGGTAGCCACCTGCGAGGAAACCGAGGAAAAAGAAAGGCATCAAATATTTCACGCCCATCATACGTAGCACCATGGCGTAACCGACCACCACGATAAAACCGCCAGCAATCTGTAGTCCTCGGGTCACAAATTCGGGAATGGCGTTTAACATATTGCTCACCATATCGGCGCTGACGAACAGCGAGACAATCAGTGCCGGAACAGCAACGCGCAGCGCCTGCACGCCAAGCGCGGAGACATGCAGAATATCGAGAGTGCGAAACCGTGCCTCTTCCGCTGCTTTATCCGCCGCGTGCTGGAACACTACGGTGATGGTACGGGCAAACACCGTCAGCACCTGGCCTGCCGCAGCCACAGGCAAGGCGATGGCGATTCCGGTGGCGATGCTTTGCTGACCAACGATAACCAGAATGGCGGAGATTATGCTGGCGAGTGCAGAATCCGGAGATTGCGCCGCGCCGACGTTCATCCAGCCGAGAGCTATCAATTCCAGCGTACCACCGAGTATTATTCCGGTTTTTAAATCACCGAGAATTAAACCAATCACCGTACAGGCAATTAACGGGCGATGAGTCTGGAATTCATCCAGCACGCTGCCCATTCCGGCAATACAGGAAAAAAGAAATATAGCAATAATTTGTAGGGTACTTATTTCCATGATTTGTCACCTTTTAAGTGTCGTCATCCCTGCCTGTTAAAGCATATGTACACAGGCGCTATTATTTAATTTGCGATTAACTGTTCGTTTATTTTGTCGATAATATTGATTGAGGGATCTGACGCTACGACGCGTAAATCCAGTATGACGCCAAGATTATTTAACTCATGAAATGCGTTAATATCATCATCATCTAATGAAACCGCTTTGGTTAACTGTTTTTTACCGGGCCGCCAGGCCATGCCGCCAATATTCAGGGTGCCTATTTTTACCCCCTGGCGAACCATCGCTAAGGCATCCTGTGGGCGAGTGAAAAGATAAAAAACGGTTTCGTCCTGATATTGCGGGTTGTGATAAACCGCGACGGCTTTTTCAATATTGACCACGTTAACCTTCATTCCCGGTGGCGCAGCCTGACGCAATAATGTCCGGCGAACTTCATCGTTATAAACTTCGTCATTGCAGATAATAATGCGCTGGGCGTTAGCCACTTTCGACCAGACGGTAGTGACCTGACCATGGATCAGGCGGTCATCAATGCGGGCGAGCGTAATGTTCATCAGAAATCCTCCTCTGTCGTTGCCAGTTGTTTCCAGACAACGCAGGTTTGCTTTGCGATTTGCGTCAGGTGTTCACACAGTTCATCAACATTCATGCTGTCCTGGTTATCAACCAGTTCGAGCGCCAGCGGCAGAGAAAGTCCGCTGATTACCCGCAGACGAGGATTGCGCATCGCAAGCATCGCTGCCGCATTCCACGGGCTGCCGCACTGTAAATCCACGGCAATCAGCCACTCATCTTGATTGTGAATGCTTACTAACTTTTTCAGCTTTGCTACGATGTCTCCGGCGTTTTCACCGGGCACAAATTCAACGGCTTCAACATTGGTGTTGCCGTAAACCATCTGAACCGATTCCAGCATGGCGCAAGCTAATTTGCCGTGGGCACAAAAAATGGCGTTGACCATAAAGCCTCCTTATCCGCGCGTTTTGCCGCCTGCAATGTTAGTGGTTACTCCGGTGATGTAGCTGGCGCGTTCAGACAACAGATAACAAACAAAATCAGCGACTTCTGCTAATCTTCCGGCGCGCCCAATAGGAATGGCGTTTTTGGTATAGCCTTCACGCAGCTGCTCGACGGTGATATTGCGCGTCCACGCCAGCGCCTCTTCATATTCCGGCGTGCGTAGCCCGGTTTTTTCCAGAATCCCGGGCGCGATACCGACCACACGGATACCGTGTTTACCCAGCTCTTTCGACCAGGAGCGCGTGAAGCTATTGAGCGCGGCTTTGGTAGCGGCGTAACAGCTTTGGCCTTCTGAGCCTTCCAGTCCACTTTCTGAGGAAACATTCACAATCACGCCATCATGTTGTTTGACCATCTGTCGCGCCACCGCCTGCGACATCAGAAAAACGCCTTTCTGGTTGATATTGACCATTTTTTCGAATGCAGCTTCGTTGAGTTCATACTGCCCGGCAGGCGCTTTCTCATCGACCAGCAGACGCGGGAAATTGACCCCGGCGTTATTGACCAGACCGTCGATGCGACCAAAACGCTGGATAATTTCCGCTACCGTATGATTTACCTCTTTGGCGCTGGAAATATCGGTCGGCCAAAACTGATAGCCTTTATGAACTTCATATTGACCATCGCCACCGTGAATATCTACCATCTGTACGTTTGCGCCTTGTGCTAATAATTCCTCTACAATCGCCAGACCAATACCGGATGCGCCGCCGGTGACGATAATGATTTTATCCTGCAAATTTAACCACGTTTGCATAACAGACTCCTGATTTTAGATAATAGGGACCCGCCGTAATTTTTATTACGATAAACATCGGGAAGATTTTTATTTCAGTAATAGTTCAGCTGTGCTGCTATTCGTTACCAGACAATTAATATATTTTCCACGCAGTGCACCAATAATTCCGCTGTATTTTTCTTCACTCATGGCAATGCCAATGGAATATCGTGCCTGCTTTAATTTATTCATTTCGATAGAGAGTGTTTTTTCGCTCATATTCGTTTCAACTATTGCGCCGTGAATATCAAAAAAGCGCGAGCAAATATCGCCAGCAACCTGGCGGGCATTCAGGTCGTCACTCTCTTCACCACCATAAAACGCATGCCAGTTAGCGCCGTCGCGAATGGCCGGTGAGCCAATTCCCACCAGGGCGACATCCAGATTATCCCAGTAGGCAGAGATGGTTTTAAAGTGCTGAGACTGCATGATCCCATTACGAATTAAGGGGTTATCCAGCAGAGCCGGAAAATCCGCGAGATGCGATTCCCCTTTCAGCTTCGCAGCCGCGCTGTAGGTTAATGTGTTTACGTGATAGCGGCTTTCGAGTTTACCGGACGGTCCGCCAATAATTGGTACGCAGATTAACTGCCGCGATTGCCCCGCCTGCGGCAAGTTTTCAACCAGTGCGCTCACCGCGCGACCCCAGGAAAAACCGACAATATCGCCAGGCTCCAGCAAGCGATCCAGCAGTTGCGCGCCGTGTAACCCCATCATCGCCAGTTGAGTCTCTTCATCCTCATCATTTCCCGACACCACCACAACGTCTTTCAGGCCAAACTTTTGCTTCAGTTGCTGCTCCAGCCAGAGATTTTCGTTGTAGTCATAGTTGATGGCGATGGTGACAATTCCCTGATCGCGGCCTCGTTTAAGCAAGCGGCTGATGGTGGTGCGGTAAATACCCAGTTCGCGCGCGATTTGCGCCTGCGTCATATCCTGTTCGTAATAGAGTTGGGCAATCTTCACAATCAAACGGATATCGTCACTGTTTTCCATTGCCGCCTCCTGGTTCTGCACATTTGTGCAAATACGCTTTCTCACCGCTTGATCTGATATAACCCCATCATGATGGCCTTTCAAAGCGATTTTTCACTCTTTGCATGGGGAGAAATAGCGCTTTCTCTTGCACATTTGTTTCTCTGCGTAGTAGTTATCAGCACAGGTGTGCAGCGATTCGTAATATGTTGATTATCCTTATTTTGCCAGGCAAATTTGCATTGTACTTCCGGAGACACTTTTGTGATAAAAGGCGTGGCAGATCACATTTAATTTCGACGTTGCCGCATAACCCTGTTTTTCCCCGCTAAGAGGTACGGTATATTCCGCGTTTTACAGGAGAATTTATGCTGCCCGACTCATCAGTCCGTTTAAATAAATACATCAGCGAAAGCGGAATTTGCTCACGCCGCGAAGCGGATCGCTATATCGAGCAAGGCAATGTGTTCCTTAATGGCAAGCGAGCCACCATTGGCGATCAGGTGAAACCCGGCGACGTTGTGAAAGTAAACGGTCAGTTGATTGAGCCTCGGGAAGCCGAAGATTTGGTACTTATCGCCCTGAACAAACCCGTCGGTATTGTCAGCACCACCGAAGATGGCGAGCGCGATAACATTGTCGATTTTGTTAACCACAGCAAACGCGTGTTCCCGATTGGCCGCCTGGATAAAGACTCCCAGGGGCTGATTTTCCTCACCAATCACGGCGATCTGGTGAATAAGATCCTCCGTGCGGGTAACGATCATGAGAAAGAGTATCTGGTGACGGTCGATAAACCGATTACCGATGAATTTATTCGTGGTATGGGGGCGGGGGTGCCGATCCTCGGGACGGTGACTAAAAAGTGCAAAGTCAAAAAAGAAGCGCCGTTTGTCTTCCGCATTACCCTGGTGCAGGGGCTGAACCGTCAGATCCGGCGCATGTGCGAGCATTTCGGCTATGAAGTGAAAAAGCTGGAACGTACGCGCATTATGAACGTCAGCTTAAACGGCATTCCACTGGGGGAGTGGCGCGATTTAACCGACGATGAGTTAATCGACCTCTTTAAGCTCATTGAAAATTCCTCTTCCGAGGCAAAACCTAAAGCGAAGGCTAAACCGAAAACGGCGGGCATCAAACGTCCAGTCGTTAAGATGGAAAAAACGGCGGAAAAAGGCGGTCGCCCGGCGTCCAACGGTAAGCGTTTTACCTCGCCGGGGCGTAAAAAGAAGGGGCGCTAATCAGCGCCTGCCGCGCGTCGACGTATTTGCTGACCAGCTAAATGACGCTTCAGGATCCGGTTTATAAGCCTGCTTTTTCTTTAACTGGCGGGCTTTTTTCGCTTCAGCCTCACGCTCGACCATTAATTTATCGATGTACTCTTTCTTAATGCTGTTGGTTTCGGAGTTGGTCAGCACGCGACCATGTGCAATACGCGCGCGATCCAGCAGCGTCTTCAGTTCGCGCTGTTCACGCTCAGTCATCTCTTTTTGAGTAATACGGGGGAGTGCCATGATGGTGCCCTCAGTGAGCCAGAGAGTTCAGTGTACGGGAATTCGTTTGCGAGCAGAACTGATAATATTCATTTTGCCTTCTCTTAACTATTTATCTCTTTCGATAATTAATTAGAGATGCAGATAAAAAAATTAAAGGCAATTATTCTCCGATAAAGACGCTGGTTAACAGAGTACAGGCTCGTTTATTGATGAGCATAGTGACAAGAAAATCAATACGGCCCGAAATATAGCTTCCAGGCCATACAGTATTTACTCAAACAAATTAAAATGCAGCTTCTGCACCACCTGCTCGGCATCTTCGCCGGGTACCAGGAAGCACAGGTTATGGCTGGATGCGCCGTAACAAATCATGCGAATGTTGAACGGTTCCAGTACGCCGAATACCTCTTTGCCAACGCCGCAGGCTTTTGACAGGTCATTGCCAATCAACGCGACCAGCGCCAGACCTTCTTCCACCTCCACCCGGCACAGTGCGGAAAGCTCCATCAGCAGAGATTGCGTCAGCAACGTATCGCCAGTGGAGGTTGAACCGGTGGTATCAAGGGTTAATGCCACGCTCACTTCTGACGTGGTGATTAAGTCTACCGAAATATTATGCCGCGCGAGGATGCCGAAAACTTCCGCGAGGAAACCGCGAGAATGCAGCATATTCAGGCTGTGCAAAGTGAGCAGAGTCTGATTGCGACGAAGCGCCAGCGCGCGGAACAGCGGCGGATTTTCAGTTTTATTGCACACCAGCGTACCACCTGCGCGTGGGTCTTTGCTGGAGCCGACAAAGACCGGGATATCGCTGCGTACTGCGGGTAGCAACGTTGCCGGATGCAGTACTTTTGCACCAAAAGTTGCCATCTCTGCCGCTTCGGCAAACGCGATTTCATCAATGCGTTTTGCTGCGGAAACTACGCGTGGATCGGTGGTGTAGATGCCCGGGACGTCGGTCCAGATATCAACACGAGATGCGTGTAAAGCCTCCGCCAGCAAGGCTGCCGTATAATCGCTGCCTCCACGGCCAAGCGTCGTTGTACGACCTTTATTTTCGCTACCGATAAATCCCTGGGTGATCACTAAGCCTTCATTGAGACGTGGGAGCAGCTGCAGCGCGGCCAGTTCCGCCAGCGCGGCTACATCTGGCTCTGCACGACCAAATCGGTCGTTGGTACGCATCACTTTACGTACATCAAACCACTGTGCCTGAACATCGCGTTCGCGCAGGATCTCAACAAACAGCAGGGTCGACATCAGCTCGCCGTGGCTGACCAGCTCATCTGTCAGCGCCGGAGACGTTGCCAGCGCCGCCGCTTCTGCCAGAACAGTAATGTTCTCCAGCAGACGTTCAATCTCTTCACGGATAACGTTCGGGTAACGCAGACGTTCCAGAATGGCAAACTGGATGTTGCGGATAGCGTCGAGTTTTTCGAATCGCTCGCCAGGTTCCAGTCCTTCAGCTAAAGCGACCAGCAGATTAGTGATACCAGCAGAAGCCGAGAGGACAACTAAACGTACGTTGGCATCAGAAAGCACAATATCAGCGCTGCGGTTCATGGCGTCAAAATCAGCTACGCTGGTACCGCCAAATTTGGAGACAACAATTTCAGACATAACTACCTCGTGTCAGGGGATCCATTTTCAGCCTTGGCACAAGGGAAGAGCGGAAGACGGGTGGGCGCAGAGCGATACTTCGCTACTATTTTCACCCAGAAGTGCTCCACCACTTGCGAAACGCCCGACTGCGAACGCTTCTGGTGACAACCCAGGGGATTCAGCCCCTGTAGCCGATGATGAACGTGGCCAGCCGTTCAATCACCTCGGCGATGCACCCCCTCAGGTGTTATCACAGGACTGGCTCCTCCAACACCGTTACTTGGGCAACGCGCCTCTTCTGGCCTGCGCTAGCGCAGGTAGTACATTTATAAATAAAGGGTGAGCGGGGCGGTTGTCAACGACGGGGTCATGCGGATTTTTCATCCACTCCTGGCGGTCAGTAGTTCAGCTAATAAATGCTTCACTGCGCTAAGGGTTTACACTCAACATTACGCTAACGGCACTAAAACCATCACATTTTTCTGTGACTGGCGCTACAATCTTCCAAAGTCACAATTCTCAAAATCAGAAGAGTATTGCTAATGAAAAACATCAATCCAACGCAGACCGCTGCCTGGCAGGCACTACAGAAACACTTCGATGAAATGAAAGACGTTACGATCGCCGATCTTTTTGCTAAAGACGGCGATCGTTTTTCTAAGTTCTCCGCAACCTTCGACGATCAGATGCTGGTGGATTACTCCAAAAACCGCATCACTGAAGAGACGCTGGCGAAATTACAAGATCTGGCGAAAGAGTGCGATCTGGCGGGCGCGATTAAGTCGATGTTCTCTGGCGAGAAGATCAACCGCACTGAAAACCGCGCCGTGCTGCACGTAGCGCTGCGTAACCGTAGCAATACCCCGATTCTGGTTGATGGCAAAGACGTAATGCCGGAAGTCAACGTGGTGCTGGAGAAGATGAAAACCTTCTCACAAGCGATTATCTCCGGTGAGTGGAAGGGTTATACCGGCAAAGCAATCACTGACGTAGTGAACATCGGGATCGGCGGTTCTGACCTCGGCCCGTACATGGTGACCGAAGCACTGCGTCCGTACAAAAACCACCTGAACATGCACTTTGTGTCTAACGTCGATGGCACCCACATCGCGGAAGTGCTGAAAAAAGTAAACCCGGAAACTACCCTGTTCCTGGTAGCATCTAAAACCTTCACCACTCAGGAAACCATGACCAACGCCCATAGCGCGCGTGACTGGTTCCTGAAAGCGGCAGGTGATGAAAAACACGTTGCGAAACACTTTGCGGCGCTCTCCACCAATGCCAAAGCCGTTGGCGAGTTTGGTATTGATACTGCCAACATGTTCGAGTTCTGGGACTGGGTCGGCGGTCGTTACTCTTTGTGGTCAGCGATTGGCCTGTCGATTGTTCTCTCCATCGGCTTTGATAACTTCGTTGAACTGCTTTCTGGCGCACACGCGATGGACAAGCATTTCTCCACCACGCCTGCCGAGAAAAACCTGCCTGTCTTGCTGGCGCTGATTGGCATCTGGTACAACAATTTCTTTGGTGCGGAAACTGAAGCGATTCTGCCGTATGACCAGTATATGCACCGTTTTGCGGCGTACTTCCAGCAGGGCAATATGGAGTCCAACGGTAAGTATGTTGACCGTAACGGTAACGTTGTGGATTACCAGACTGGCCCGATTATCTGGGGTGAACCAGGCACTAACGGTCAGCACGCGTTCTACCAGCTGATCCATCAGGGAACCAAAATGGTACCGTGCGATTTCATCGCCCCGGCTATCACCCATAACCCGCTCTCTGATCATCACCAGAAACTGCTGTCTAACTTCTTTGCTCAGACCGAAGCGCTGGCGTTTGGTAAATCCCGCGAAGTGGTTGAGCAGGAATATCGCGATCAGGGTAAAGATCCGGCAACGCTTGACTACGTGGTGCCGTTCAAAGTGTTCGAAGGTAACCGCCCGACCAACTCCATCCTGCTGCGTGAAATCACTCCGTTCAGCCTGGGTGCGTTGATTGCGCTGTATGAGCACAAAATCTTTACTCAGGGCGTGATCCTGAACATCTTCACCTTCGACCAGTGGGGCGTGGAACTGGGTAAACAGCTGGCGAACCGTATTCTGCCAGAGCTGAAAGATGATAAAGAAATCAGCAGCCACGATAGCTCGACCAATGGTCTGATTAACCGCTATAAAGCGTGGCGCGGTTAATCATCGTTCATGCCTGATGCCGCTATGTAGGCCGGATAAGGCGTTCACGCCGCATCCGGCAACCGATGCCTGATGCGACGCGGTCGCGTCTTATCAGGCCTACAGGTCGATGCCGATATGTACATCGTATTCGGCAATTAATACATAGCACGATTAATTAAATAACCTTAATAACAATGCCGACTTAAAGTCGGCATTGTTTTATCAGATAAATCTCCTTGTCTGTGATTTAATGGAAATCATACCGTGAGGTTAATCCTAAAATAGATTTTTAATCGTGATTGATTTCGGAAAATACTCAGATTAATTACTTTTACTTTTATTTTAACACTATGATTTTTAATGTTATTTATATATAAGTTGTAGCTTATATTTGATATTCATTCCAATTATCCTAAAACCCCATCTCTAATTCCCCGCGCCGTAATTCGCATGCTTTAGTTGTGTATACTCGATCCCGCCCGAAATGTTTTTGGGTAAATCTCCATTCATTCAATGAAGGGAAATTGTTATGAAAAAAGTTCTGTATGGCATTTTTGCCATATCTGCGCTTGCGGCGACTTCTGCGTGGGCTGCACCTGTACAGGTGGGCGAAGCGGCAGGGTCGGCAGCAACGTCGGTTTCGGCGGGTAGTTCCTCCGCGACCAGCGTCAGCACCGTAAGCTCGGCGGTGGGTGTCGCGCTCGCGGCAACCGGTGGCGGTGATGGTTCTAATACCGGGACCACAACAACCACGACCACCAGTACCCAGTAATAAAGTATGTATCCCCAAAATAATTCGAGTCATCGCATCTGTGGCTTGAAGTATGAAGGGGTTTACCATAACCACACTCCGGTGTGGTTATTCTGCCCCTCTGGAGAAGAGTCGTGAAGCGACCTGCATTCATTCTTATCTGCCTGCTATTACAGGCCTGTTCAGCCACGACTAAAGAGCTGGGCAATTCACTGTGGGACAGTCTGTTCGGTACGCCAGGTGTACAGCTGACGGACGATGATATTCAAAATATGCCCTACGCCAGCCAGTACATGCAGCTTAATGGCGGGCCGCAGTTGTTTGTGGTGCTGGCCTTCGCTGAAGACGGACAACAAAAATGGGTCACTCAGGATCAGGCCACTCTCGTCACACAACATGGTCGTCTGGTGAAGACTTTGCTTGGCGGCGACAACCTGATTGAAGTGAATAACCTTGCCGCCGACCCGCTGATTAAACCCGCACAAATTGTTGATGGTGCAACATGGACGCGCACGATGGGCTGGACCGAGTACCAGCAGGTACGCTACGCCACCGCACGCTCAGTCTTCAAATGGGATGGCACCGATACCGTCAAAGTCGGCAGCGATGAAACCCCGGTTCGCGTGCTGGACGAAGAAGTCTCCACCGACCAGGCGCGCTGGCATAACCGCTATTGGATCGACAGCGAAGGGCAAATTCGCCAGTCGGAACAGTATCTCGGCGCGGATTATTTCCCGGTGAAAACCACCCTCATCAAGGCGGCAAAACAATGATCAAACAAACTTTTGTCGCGTTGCTTTTGAGTGTGGGAGCGTCATCGGTCTTCGCGGCAGGAACCGTCAAGGTGTTCAGCAATGGCAGCAGTGAGGCCAAAACACTAACAGGCGCAGAGCATTTAATCGATCTGGTAGGCCAACCGCGGCTGGCAAACAGCTGGTGGCCCGGTGCGGTGATCAGCGAAGAGCTGGCAACGGCGGCAGCATTGCGTCAGCAGCAGGCGTTGCTGACACGGCTGGCAGAACAGGGCGCAGATTCCAGCGCCGACGATGCCGCTGCGATTAACGCCTTACGCCAGCAAATTCAGGCGTTGAAGGTGACGGGCAGGCAAAAAATCAATCTTGATCCCGATATCGTCCGCGTTGCTGAACGCGCTAACCCGCCGTTGCAGGGCAACTACACGCTGTGGGTCGGACCACCACCGTCCACGGTCACGTTGTTCGGGCTTATCAGCCGTCCTGGCAATCAGCCATTCACTCCCGGTCGCGACGTGGCGAGCTATCTCTCCGGGCAAAGTCTGCTTAGCGGTGCGGATCGTAGCTACGCGTGGGTGGTTTACCCGGACGGACGCACACAAAAAGCGCCGGTGGCTTACTGGAACAAGCGTCACGTAGAGCCGATGCCCGGCAGCATTATTTATGTTGGCCTCGCGGACTCCGTCTGGAGTGAGATGCCTGATGCCCTTAACGCCGACATTCTTCAGACTCTGACGCAGCGGATACCTCAATAATGAAAAAAAGACATCTGCTTAGCTTACTGGCGCTGGGCATTAGCACAGCTTGCTACGGCGAAACATATCCTGCGCCCATTGGTCCGTCGCAGTCGGATTTCGGTGGCGTAGGATTATTACAAACGCCCACCGCGCGTATGGCACGGGAAGGGGAGTTGAGTCTGAACTATCGTGATAACGATCAGTACCGTTATTACTCAGCTTCAGTGCAAATCTTCCCGTGGCTGGAAACAACGCTGCGCTACACCGACGTGCGCACCCGGCAGTACAGCAGCGTCGAAGCGTTCTCTGGCGATCAAACGTATAAAGATAAAGCCTTCGATCTCAAACTGCGTTTGTGGGAAGAGAGTTATTGGCTGCCGCAAGTGGCGGTTGGTGCGCGGGATATCGGCGGTACGGGGCTGTTTGATGCGGAATATCTTGTTGCCAGCAAAGCCTGGGGGCCGTTCGATTTTACGCTCGGCCTGGGCTGGGGATATCTGGGCACCAGCGGTAATGTGAAAAATCCGCTCTGTTCAGCCAGTGATAAATATTGCTATCGCGATAACAGCTACAAACAGGCGGGATCTATCGACGGTAGCCAGATGTTCCACGGTCCTGCCTCACTGTTTGGCGGCGTGGAATACCAGACGCCCTGGCAACCGCTGCGCCTGAAACTGGAGTATGAAGGCAATAATTATCAGCAGGATTTTGCCGGGAAGCTGGAGCAAAAAAGTAAGTTTAACGTCGGGGCGATTTATCGCGTTACCGATTGGGCCGACGTTAACCTTAGCTATGAACGTGGCAACACCTTTATGTTTGGCGTCACGCTGCGCACCAACTTTAACGATCTGCGCCCGTCTTACAACGATAACGCCCGCCCGCAATATCAACCGCAGCCGCAGGATGCCATTTTGCAGCATTCGGTGGTGGCGAATCAGTTAACGCTGTTGAAATACAATGCCGGACTTGCCGATCCGCAGATCCAGGCGAAAGGCGATACGCTGTATGTTACCGGCGAGCAGGTGAAATATCGTGATTCGCGCGAAGGGATCATCCGTGCTAATCGGATCGTGATGAATGATCTGCCGGATGGGATCAAGACGATCCGCGTTACGGAAAATCGCCTTAACATGCCGCAGGTGACGACGGAAACGGATGTCGCCAGCCTGAAAAATCATCTCGCCGGAGAGCCGTTGGGCCACGAAACGAAGCTGGCGCAAAAACGCGTCGAGCCAGTGGTTCCGAAGTCCACCGAGCAGGGCTGGTATATCGACAAATCACGCTTTGATTTCCATATCGATCCGGTGCTGAACCAGTCGGTCGGTGGCCCGGAAAACTTTTACATGTATCAGCTCGGCGTGATGGGAACGGCAGATTTGTGGCTGACGGACCATCTGCTGACCACCGGCAGCCTGTTCGCTAACCTTGCCAACAACTACGACAAGTTTAACTACACCAATCCGCCGCAGGACTCGCACTTACCGCGCGTGCGTACCCATGTGCGCGAGTATGTGCAGAACGATGTCTATGTGAATAACCTGCAAGCCAACTACTTCCAGCATCTGGGCAACGGCTTCTACGGTCAGGTCTACGGCGGCTATCTCGAAACCATGTTTGGCGGTGCGGGGGCAGAAGTGTTGTATCGCCCGCTGGACAGCAACTGGGCGTTTGGTGTGGATGCCAACTACGTTAAACAGCGCGACTGGCGTAGTGCAAAAGATATGATGAAATTCACCGACTACAGCGTGAAAACCGGACATCTGACCGCCTACTGGACGCCATCTTTCGCTCAGGATGTGTTAGTTAAAGCCAGCGTCGGGCAGTATCTGGCAGGGGATAAAGGCGGCACGCTGGAGATCGCCAAACGCTTTGATAGCGGTGTGGTGGTGGGTGGCTATGCCACGATCACTAATGTTTCGAAAGAGGAGTACGGCGAAGGGGACTTCACCAAAGGCGTGTATGTCTCTGTACCGTTGGATCTCTTCTCGTCTGGCCCGACACGCAGCCGTGCGGCAATTGGCTGGACGCCGCTGACGCGTGACGGTGGTCAGCAACTTGGGCGTAAGTTCCAGTTGTATGACATGACCAGCGACCGTAGCGTCAATTTCCGCTAAGTCATGGGAAAGGTGCCAGTTTTCGCACTCACTGGCACCTTCATTCTTAATGGCCTGTCGAGCCATCAGGAACGCAGTTCACCCCCGGTTTGCGATCTGGTGTGTAAAGGCGAAAACATTCTGTCTTCCTGTCCGTCGATATCGGTTGCAGGTCTGGTTGCCTGAGCGACTGGGCCATCATTGGGCTGGAGACATTGCTTTGCGGTAGGTCGGCTTTATCAGCAGTACCGAGCGGACCAGCATAAGCAGGAAGAACAGAGACTGATAACATCAAAGCAGCAAAATAAGGCTTCATTTTTACCACCTTTATCAGGTTACGTTTCATTTGTTCCAGAGGAACATTGTCGATTTTTCGCGCATTGCTGGTGGCTGGGAATCACCTGAATGGGTGATTTTTGAATTACCGGCTTTGGTGCGGTTTGTCTTGCCGGATGCGCCGCCAGGCGCGGCTTATCCGGCCTACGGGTAGGTATATCCGGCTTTGGTGGAGGCGCGCTCCAAATCCAGGTTGAACAAAACATACACAAAAAATATAGATCTCCGTCACATTTTTGCGTTATACAGGAAGCTCGCCACTGTGAAGGAGGTACTGCTATGACGTCACTCTCTCGTCCGCGCGTGGAGTTTATCTCCACCATTTTGCAGACCGTACTCAATCTTGGCCTGCTGTGCCTCGGCCTTATTTTGGTTGTCTTCCTCGGCAAAGAAACGGTGCATCTGGCTGATGTGCTGTTCGCGCCAGAACAAACCAGCAAATATGAGCTGGTAGAAGGACTGGTGGTTTACTTTCTCTATTTCGAATTTATCGCGCTGATTGTGAAGTACTTTCAGTCCGGTTTTCACTTCCCGCTACGTTACTTTGTCTATATTGGGATCACCGCCATTGTGCGCTTGATCATCGTCGATCATAAATCGCCACTGGATGTGTTGATCTACTCGGCTGCGATCCTGTTACTGGTGATCACCCTGTGGCTGTGTAATTCGAAACGGCTGAAGCGGGAGTAAAAAGACAGCACGCCGAACTGGCGCGGCGTGCTGGACAGGAAGATTACAGCGTAGCAGTTTGTTGTGTTTTCTTCGTTTCCGGTTCCCAGAGGGCTTCCAGCTCCTCAAGGGTTTTACCTTTGGTTTCCGGGACAAATTTCCACATAAATAGTGCTGCCAGAACGCCCATACACCCGTAAATCCAGTAGGAGAAACCGTTGTGGAAATGGGCCACCAGCCAGGAGTTTTTGTCCATCATCGGGAAGGTCCAGGAGACGAAGTAGTTCGCCAGCCACTGGGCCGCCACCGCGATTGCCAGCGCTTTACCACGAATAGCATTCGGGAAGATTTCCGACAGCAGTACCCAGCATACCGGACCCCAGGACATGGCAAAGGCGGCAACATAGAACAGCATCGACAGAAGCGCCACAATACCCGGTGCCTGAGTGTAAAACGCGGTACCGAGGCTAAACATACCGATTGCCATTCCGAGTGCGCCGATAATTTGCAGTGGCTTACGACCAAATTTATCCACCGTCATAATTGCCAGAACGGTGAAGGTGAGGTTGATAACTCCGACAATAATGGTCTGCAACAGCGCGATATCCGTGCTGGCCCCCAGCGTTTTGAACACTTCCGGCGCGTAGTACAGCACCACATTGATGCCGACAAATTGCTGGAAGATGGAGAGCATAACGCCGATGACAATCACGCCCACGCCAAACATCAGCAGACGACCACCGGTTTTGCGGCCATGATCCAGGGAGTGTTTAATTTCCTGTACTGCCTGAGTTGCAAGCGTGTTGCCCATAATTTTGCGCAGGATACCTTCCGCCTGTTCTTGCTTGCCGCGTGACATCAGCCAGCGAGGACTTTCTGGCACGGTATACAGCAGCATTAAGAACAGCAGTGCAGGGACACATTCCGAGGCAAACATATAACGCCAGCCGTCAGTATTCAGCCAGCTGGCATCACCGGAACGGGCAATAAAATAGTTTACGCAGTAAACTAAAAGTTGCCCGAAAATAATCGCAAACTGGTTAAAAGAGACCAGTTTCCCGCGAATATGAGCTGGAGCCAGTTCCGCAATATACATGGGCGAGAGCATTGAGGCTAAACCAACGCCAATACCGCCAATAATGCGATAAATAACAAATTCCGGGACATAACCTGCCAGATAAACAGGCACTGTGTTGTCCGGGTTTATAGAGGTAAAACCAAGTTCTGGCCAGGCAGAACCTACACCAGAAATAAAAAACAGGACAGCAGCAATCTTAAGTGAATCACGACGACCGAAGCGGCTACTGCAATAACCACCGAGGGCACCACCGATGATGCACCCAATCAGAGCGCTGGCTACGCAAAACCCTAACAGGGAGTTGGCAGCGGATTCACTTAAGTTTTGTGGAGCAACAAAGACGGTATTGAGTGACTCAACAGTACCGGAAATAACGGCGGTGTCGTAGCCAAATAATAAACCACCTAATGTAGCGACTAAGGTAATCGAAAATATATAACTGGAATTATACTGGGTATTCATTCAGACCTGCCTTAGACCATTCTGATCTTTTATCAGTGCATTGATGTTGGAATTGTCAGGCAGTTAAGGCAATTATCATTTTTTACAATGCGTTTACGTAATGTCTTTTCTGTGATCTTAATTGTGATAATTATCAAAAATTGATGAAAACAATACTATTGCCGTGACTCAGAGCACGAAAGAGAATTATCGTAAGTGGGAAAACAAATAACGTAAAAATAATAAGCTCTATGATGGAAATATTAACCGGCGAACAATTCAGATTGCAGACGAAAGAAAAAAAGGCGCTCCGTGGAGCGCCGAATAACAGTCACAAGTTGGGATAACGTAAGTTGAGGGTGCAGCGGCATAACATTGGCAGAACAACATCTTTAACCTTTCACACCACCTGCCGTCAGGCCGTTGACCAGCCAGCGTTGAGCCAGCAAGAAGACGATGGTGATCGGTAATGCAGACATCACGGCAGCGGCGGCAAAGTCACCCCACAGGTAGTTTTGCGGGTTGAGGTATTGCTGCATCCCCACGGCCAGGGTGTAGCTGTTTACGTCACGCAGTAACAGCGATGCGACCGGAACTTCAGTAATGGCAGCGATAAACGACAGGATGAACACCACCGCCAGAATCGGTACTGACAGCGGCAACAGGACAAGGCGGAAGGCCTGCCACGGTGTCGCACCATCCAGCGCCGCCGCTTCTTCCAGCGAACTGTCGATGGTTTCGAAATAGCCTTTGATGGTCCAGACATGCAGCGCAATCCCACCCAGATACGCGAAAATTACGCCGCCGTGAGTATTCAGGCCAATGAATGGAATGTACTCACCCAGACGATCAAACAACGCATACAACGCGACCAGTGAAAGTACTGCCGGGAACATCTGGAAAATCAGCATTCCTTTCAGCAGCGTCGCTTTGCCTGGAAAGCGCATACGGGCGAAAGCGTAGGCGCAGGTGGTAGAGAGCGCCACAATGCCAATCGCGGAAATCCCGGCGACCTTTACCGAGTTCCACAGCCACAGCAGTACCGGGAATGGCGGTGGCGTAATGCGACCATCAGCCTGTTCAACGCTAAAACCTAACGCCAGTTTCCAGTGATCCCAGGAGATTTGCTCCGGGATCAGGCTACCGGTCGCGAAGTTTCCCTGACGCAGCGAGATAGCGACGACCATCAGCAGCGGGAACATAATCGCCGCGATAAAAAGTAGCAGTAGCAGGTGAGTAATAAACAAACGTGCTTTTTGCGATTTCGGTTGGACCATTGCCATTTTTGTTATCTCCCTTAATCAAACTTCATTCGCGTGGCTTTCAGGTTCACTATCGCCAGCGCACCCACCAGCAGGAAGATCAGCGTGGCAATTGCTGCTGCCAGACCGAAGTCCTGACCCCCGCCGCCTTCAAAAGCGATGCGGTAGGTGTAGTTAACAAGCAGGTCGGTATAACCGGCTGGCGTGGTCGTGCCAAGACGATCCGGGCCGCCGTTGGTTAACAGTTGAATCAGCACGAAGTTGTTAAAGTTAAAGGCGAAGCTGGCGATCATCAGCGGCGTCAGCGGTTTAATCAGCAGCGGCAGCGTAATCTTAAAGAAGTTCTGGAACGGACCTGCGCCATCCATTGCTGAGGCTTCATACAAATCGTCCGGAATCGCTTTCAGCAAGCCCATGCAGAGGATCATCATGTACGGATAGCCCAGCCAGGTATTGACGATAATCAGCATTGTTCGGGCGGTGGTCGGATCGCTGAACCAGGCGGGCTTCACGCCAAACAGCGCGCTCAACATCATGTTGATCTCACCGAAGCTCTGGTTAAACAACCCTTTGAAAATCAAGATTGAAATGAACGATGGCACCGCGTAGGGCAGAATCAGCAGGACGCGATAGACCGCTTTGCCGCGCAACGCTTCCCACTGCACCAGACACGCCAGAACCATGCCGACTGCCACCGTTAAAAAGACAGTGATCAGCGAGAACACCACGGTCCAGACGAAAATGGCGAGGAACGGTTTCTGAATGCCTTCGTCGGTGAAGACGCGAGTAAAGTTTTTCCAGCCGGTGGTCACGGTGTAACCGGGGCTTAGCTTTTCATCACCCCAGTTGCCGTCGGCGGTAATGGACTGGTAAAAGCCAATTTGGTTATTCGGACGATATTTCACGCCGCTCTGATTATTCGTCAACGTGCCGTCACCGTCGAGTGTGTAGAGCGGCTGCGTGCCAGAAAACTGGCGCAGGGAGCTCATCATCACTTTGTTGCCATCCGGCAGAATGGCGGTAATGTCACTCAGCGCCTGACGATTCTGGGTAATCACGCGTAGATTTGCGCGTTCGCCTTCGGGCTGGGCGGTCGTTTCTTTCAGTTGCAGTTTTTGCTCTCCGCCAAATTTAAAAGCGTCGGAGAGGTAATTTTTGCCGGTTTCGCCGTCGCTGAGCGCCAGTTGCCACTCATCGCCCGCCGGGTAAAGACCAAAGTTATAGGTTTTGCCTGCTTGCCAGGAGCGATCTAACAACACTTCCTGTGCACGTTCAAAAGTCAGCTGGTTAGTGCTGCTGTAGTTGGTGAAGGCAATGGCGATGGTGCAGACCAGAGGGAAGAGGACGAATAATCCCATTCCAGCCATTCCCGGGTAAACATAGCGCCAGGCGTAGGCTTTACGATTGGCGAAAATATACAGCCCCGCTGAACTCAATATCAGCGTGGTAATGGCGAACAGGTATTCCCCTTGTGCGTACATTAAAACAACAAGGTAACCCACCAGCAGGCCGAGCAGACCTAACACTGACCATTTCAGCGCGTCGCTTTGCCACCAATGTTTCTTTTTAATGACATCCATGGGGTTCTTCCTCATTCCAGGACGGATAAGGCTTTCACGCCTTATCCGACAACAACTGCCTGATGCGACGCTGACGCGTCTTATCAGGCCTACATACGTTTCGGTTTTGTAGGCCGGACAAGGCGTTCACGCCGCATCCGGCATTTCACAGCATTACTTGGTGATACGAGTCTGCGCGTCTTTCAGGGCTTCATCGACAGTCTGACGACCGCTGGCGGCGTTGATCACCGCAGTACGCACGGCATACCAGAAAGCGGACATCTGCGGGATGTTCGGCATGATTTCACCTTTCTGGGCGTTTTCCATGGTGGCTGCAATACGTGGATCTTTCGCCAACTCTTCCTCGTAAGACTTCAGCGCTACGGCACCCAGCGGTTTGTCTTTATTAACCGCTTCCAGACCTTCGTCAGTCAGCAGATAGTTTTCGAGGAACTCTTTCGCCAGCTCTTTGTTCGGACTGGCGGCGTTAATACCGGCGCTCAGCACGCCAACGAACGGTTTAGATGGTTGACCCTTGAAGGTCGGCAGTACCGTTACACCATAATTCACTTTGCTGGTGTCGATGTTGGACCATGCCCACGGGCCGTTGATGGTCATCGCTGTTTCGCCTTTATTAAAGGCAGCTTCTGCGATGGAGTAATCGGTGTCTGCATTCATGTGTTTGTTTTTAATCAGGTCAACCAGGAAGGTCAGACCCGCTTTCGCGCCAGCGTTATCCACGCCCACGTCTTTAATGTCGTACTTGCCGTTTTCATACTTGAACGCATAACCCCCGTCAGCAGCAATCAGCGGCCAGGTGAAGTACGGTTCTTGCAGGTTGAACATCAGCGCGCTCTTACCTTTCGCTTTCAGTTCTTTATCCAGCGCCGGGATCTCTTCCCAGGTTTTTGGCGGGTTCGGCAGCAGATCTTTGTTATAAATCAGCGATAACGCTTCAACAGCGATCGGGTAAGCAATCAGCTTGCCGTTGTAACGTACTGCATCCCAGGTAAACGGATACAGCTTGTCCTGGAACGCTTTGTCCGGGGTGATTTCAGCCAACAGGCCAGATTGAGCGTAGCCACCAAAGCGGTCGTGCGCCCAGAAGATAATGTCAGGGCCATCGCCAGTTGCCGCAACCTGAGGGAATTTCTCTTCCAGTTTATCCGGATGCTCGACGGTGACTTTAATTCCGGTATCTTTCTCGAATTTCTTACCGACTTCAGCGAGACCGTTATAGCCTTTATCGCCGTTAATCCAGATTACCAGTTTACCTTCTTCGATTTTGGCGAGAGCCGAGGCGGAAAACATCATCGTCGTTAATGCGGATAATGCGAGGATGCGTGCACCTGTTTTTATTTTCATAATCTATGGTCCTTGTTGGTGAAGTGCTCGTGAAAACACCTAAACGGACTCTAGTTTCTTTATACGGCAACCTCTTTCCATCCTCCTTGCCCCTACGCCCCACCGTTGCTTTGTGTGATCTCTGTTACAGAATTGGCAGTAATGTGGAGATGCGCACATAAAATCGCCACGATTTTTGCAAGCAACATCACGAAATTCCTTACATGACCTCGGTTTAGTTCACAGAAGCCGCGTTCTCATCCTCCCGCCTCCTCCCCCATAAAAAAGCCAGGGGGTGGAGGATTTAAGCCATCTCCTGATGACGCATAGTCAGCCCATCATGAATGTTGCTGTCGATGACAGGTTGTTACAAAGGGAGAAGGGCATGGCGAGCGTACAGCTGCAAAATGTAACGAAAGCCTGGGGCGAGGTCGTGGTATCGAAAGATATCAATCTCGATATCCATGAAGGTGAATTCGTGGTGTTTGTCGGACCGTCTGGCTGCGGTAAATCGACTTTACTGCGCATGATTGCCGGGCTTGAGACGATCACCAGCGGCGACTTGTTCATCGGTGAGAAACGGATGAATGACACTCCGCCAGCAGAACGCGGCGTTGGTATGGTGTTTCAGTCTTACGCGCTCTATCCCCACCTGTCAGTAGCAGAAAACATGTCATTTGGCCTGAAACTGGCTGGCGCAAAAAAAGAGGTGATTAACCAACGCGTCAACCAGGTGGCGGAAGTGCTGCAACTGGCGCATTTGCTGGATCGCAAACCGAAAGCGCTCTCCGGTGGTCAGCGTCAGCGCGTGGCGATTGGCCGTACGCTGGTGGCCGAGCCAAGCGTATTTTTGCTCGATGAACCGCTCTCCAACCTCGATGCTGCACTGCGTGTGCAAATGCGTATCGAAATCTCCCGTCTGCATAAACGCCTGGGCCGCACAATGATTTACGTCACCCACGATCAGGTCGAAGCGATGACGCTGGCCGACAAAATCGTGGTGCTGGACGCCGGTCGCGTGGCGCAGGTTGGGAAACCGCTGGAGCTGTACCACTATCCGGCAGACCGTTTTGTCGCCGGATTTATCGGTTCGCCAAAGATGAACTTCCTGCCGGTAAAAGTGACCGCCACCGCAATCGATCAAGTGCAGGTGGAGCTGCCGATGCCAAATCGTCAGCAAGTCTGGCTGCCAGTTGAAAGCCGTGATGTCCAGGTTGGAGCCAATATGTCGCTGGGTATTCGCCCGGAACATCTACTGCCGAGTGATATCGCTGACGTCATCCTTGAGGGTGAAGTTCAGGTCGTCGAGCAACTCGGCAACGAAACCCAAATCCATATCCAGATCCCTTCCATTCGTCAAAACCTGGTGTACCGCCAGAACGACGTGGTGTTGGTAGAAGAAGGTGCCACATTCGCTATCGGCCTGCCGCCAGAGCGTTGCCATCTGTTCCGTGAGGATGGCACTGCATGTCGTCGACTGCATAAGGAGCCGGGCGTTTAAGCACCCCACAAAACACACAAAGCCTGTCACAGGTGATGTGAAAAAAGAAAAGCAATGACTCAGGAGATAGAATGATGATTACTCTGCGCAAACTTCCTCTGGCGGTTGCCGTCGCAGCGGGCGTAATGTCTGCTCAGGCAATGGCTGTTGATTTCCACGGCTATGCACGTTCCGGTATTGGCTGGACAGGTAGCGGCGGTGAACAACAGTGTTTCCAGACTACCGGTGCTCAAAGTAAATACCGTCTTGGCAACGAATGTGAAACTTATGCTGAATTAAAATTGGGTCAGGAAGTGTGGAAAGAGGGCGATAAGAGCTTCTATTTCGACACTAACGTGGCCTATTCCGTCGCGCAACAGAATGACTGGGAAGCTACCGATCCGGCCTTCCGTGAAGCAAACGTGCAGGGTAAGAACCTGATCGAATGGCTGCCAGGCTCCACCATCTGGGCAGGTAAGCGCTTCTACCAACGTCATGACGTTCATATGATCGACTTCTACTACTGGGATATTTCTGGTCCTGGTGCCGGTCTGGAAAACATCGATGTTGGCTTCGGTAAACTCTCTCTGGCAGCAACCCGCTCCTCTGAAGCAGGTGGTTCTTCCTCTTTCGCCAGCAACAATATTTATGACTATACCAACGAAACCGCGAACGACGTTTTCGATGTGCGTTTAGCGCAGATGGAAGTCAACCCGGGCGGCACATTAGAACTGGGTGTCGACTACGGTCGTGCCAACCTGCGTGATAACTATCGTCTGGTTGATGGCGCATCGAAAGACGGCTGGTTATTCACTGCTGAACATACTCAGAGTGTCCTGAAGGGCTTTAACAAGTTTGTTGTTCAGTACGCTACTGACTCGATGACCTCGCAGGGTAAAGGTCTGTCGCAGGGTTCTGGCGTTGCATTTGATAACGAAAAATTTGCCTACAATATCAACAACAACGGTCACATGCTGCGTATCCTCGACCACGGTGCGATCTCCATGGGCGACAACTGGGACATGATGTACGTGGGTATGTACCAGGATATCAACTGGGATAACGACAACGGCACCAAGTGGTGGACCGTCGGTATTCGCCCGATGTACAAGTGGACGCCAATCATGAGCACCGTGATGGAAATCGGCTACGACAACGTCGAATCCCAGCGCACCGGCGACAAAAACAATCAGTACAAAATTACCCTCGCACAACAATGGCAGGCTGGCGACAGCATCTGGTCACGCCCGGCTATTCGTGTCTTCGCAACCTACGCCAAGTGGGATGAGAAATGGGGTTACGACTACACCGGTAACGCCAATACCAACACTAACTTCGGCAAAGCCGTTCCTGCTGATTTCAACGGCGGCAGCTTCGGTCGTGGCGACAGCGACGAGTGGACCTTCGGTGCCCAGATGGAAATCTGGTGGTAATAGCAAAACCTGGGCCGGATAAGGTGCTTGCGCCGCATCCGGCATCCAACGCCTGATGCGACGCTTGCGCGTCTTATCAGGCCTACAACGGCTGTCAAATGTAGGCTGGATAAGGCGTTTACGCCGCATCCGGCATAAAACAGGTTGTCATTATCTGAAAGGGGCGAAAGCCCCTCTGATTATCGGGTTTAGCGCGCTATTGCCTGGCTACCGCTGAGCTCCAGATTTTGAGGTGAAAACAATGAAAATGAATAAAAGTCTCATCGCCCTCTGTTTATCAGCAGGGTTACTGGCAAGCGCGCCTGGAATCAGCCTTGCCGATGTTAACTACGTACCGCAAAACACCAGCGACGCGCCAGCCATTCCATCTGCCGCGCTGCAACAACTCACCTGGACACCGGTCGATCAATCTAAAACCCAGACCACCCAACTGGCGACCGGCGGCCAACAACTGAACGTTGCTGGCATCAGTGGTCCGGTTGCTGCGTACAGCGTCCCGGCAAACATTGGCGAACTGACCCTGACGCTGACCAGCGAAGTGAACAAACAAACCAGCGTATTTGCGCCGAACGTGCTGATTCTTGATCAGAATATGACCCCATCAGCCTTCTTCCCCAGCAGTTATTTCACCTACCAGGAACCAGGCGTGATGAGTGCAGATCGTCTGGAAGGCGTTATGCGCCTGACACCGGCGTTGGGGCAGCAAAAACTTTATGTTCTGGTCTTTACCACGGAAAAAGATCTCCAGCAGACGACCCAACTGCTCGACCCGGCTAAAGCCTATGCCAAAGGCGTCGGTAACTCGATCCCGGATATTCCCGATCCGGTTGCTCGTCATACCTCCGATGGCTTACTGAAACTGAAAGTGAAAACGAACTCCAGCTCCAGCGTGTTGGTCGGGCCTTTATTTGGTTCTTCCGCTCCAGCTCCGGTTACGGTAGGCAACACTGCGGCACCAGCTGTGGCTGCACCCGCTCCGGCACCGGTGAAGAAAAGCGAGCCGATGCTCAACGACACGGAAAGTTATTTTAATACCGCGATCAAAAACGCTGTCGCGAAAGGTGATGTTGATAAGGCGTTAAAACTGCTTGATGAAGCTGAACGCCTGGGATCGACATCTGCCCGTTCCACCTTTATCAGCAGTGTAAAAGGCAAGGGGTAATTACGCCCCACAGTGCTGATTTTGCAACAACTGGTGCGTCTCCTGGCGCACCTTTTTTTATGCTTCATTCCAGGGATATGAGCGATTTTTTATAGTACTTCACTTCTTCTTCACTAAGAATATCCATTATCTCAATGCATTATCAGAGATTCTTTTCCTTTCGCCGGTAGTGTCTGGACGCTCAGGCTACTTTTTCCAGTTATTTCATTTCTGTAATGCAGAGGTTTTATGTTAGGTCATATCTCAAAGTTTGACGGCAATAACTCTTTGATAAAACATGGTGTGGTGCAAGGAAATAATATAGTAGATTTTGATTTACTACGTAATTTTAATGGGGTGCCAGGGTTAAATCGAGAAAACTTTATTTATATCAGCAATATTTTTTTAAATATAAAACAACGGAACGAAAAAAATCATTCAATAAATATGTTTCGTGAAGTCTCAATCAGTGGTGATATTGTAAGCGTAAAATTTTATAGAAATGAAAAAATAGAATGCGCTTGTGATTTTATGATGGCTAAAGATGCACAGGGGTATATCGACCTGTCTGAATTGGATTTAACAAGTTGTCATTTTAAAGGTGACGTTATTTCGAAGGTGTCTTTCATATCATCAAATCTACAACATGTAACATTCGAATGTAAAGAAATTGGGGATTGCAATTTTACTACTGCAATAGTTGATAATGTCATATTTAAATGTCGACGTTTACACAATGTAATTTTTATCAAAGCGAGTGGTGATTATGTCGATTTTAGCAAAAATATTCTTGATACAGTTGACTTCTCGCAGAGTCAACTTACTCATAGTAATTTTTGTGAATGTCAGATTAGAAATTCAAACTTCGATCATTGTTATCTTTATGCTTCGCACTTCACCAGAGCAGAATTTCTTACTGACAAAGAAATATCATTTATTAAATCGAATTTAACAGCTGTTATGTTTGATCATGTGCGAATATCGACAGGGAATTTTAAAGACAGCGTTACACAACTAATGGTATTATCTATTGATTACTCAGATATATTTGGAAATGAATATCTCGATGGTTATATCAATAACATTATAAAAATGATTGATTCGTTGCCAGATGATCCAGCGATATTGAAATCCGTTCTGGCAGTAAAACTGGTGATGCAATTAAAAATTCTTAATATTGTTAATAAAAACTTTATTGAGAATATGAAGAAAATATTTAGCCATGGTCCTTATATAAAAGATCCCATTATACGTAGTTATATCCATCCTGATGAAGATAACAAGTTCGATAATTTTATGCGTCAAAATCGATTCAGTAAGGTGAATTTCGATACCCAACAGATGATCGATTTTATTAACAGATTTAATATGAATAAATGGCTGATTGATCGAAATAACAATTTTTTTATCCAACTTATCGATCAGGCTCTACGATCAACGAATGATACGATCAAAGAAAATGCCTGGCATCTTTATAAAGAGTGGATTCGTAGTGATGATGTTTCACCTTTATTTATAGAAATTGAAGATAATTTAAGAACCTTTAACACGAATGAATTAACACGAAACGATAATATCTTTATCTTGTTCTCCTCTGTCGATGATGGGCCAGTTATGGTGGTAAGCTCCCAGCGCTTACATGATATGTTGAATCCTACAAAAGATACCAATTGGAATTCCACGTATATCTACAAATCCAGACATGAGATATTGCCTGTTAATCTTACTCCGGAAACACTTTTCGGCTCCAAATCTCAGGATAAACATGCACTTTTCCCCATTTTTACTGCGAGTTGGCGAGCTAATCGTATAAAGAATAAAGGTATTTAAGTAAAGGAAAACATCACCGTTCCTGGCATCCTGGGCGGTGATGCCCCTATGGTTGCCCTCGCCAGCACGGGCATCGGCAAAGCGTAAGGTTCAACAGCGTTTTACCACTTCATGCGATTGTTGCGTTTTTGTTGCGCATTAGATCACTTAATTTGCTTTACATCTCCCGTAAACACTTTTCTGCGATACAATGCCTTTACGTTATGTAACGGAGAGTTCGGCATGTCACACCCCGCGTTAACGCAACTGCGTGCGCTGCGCTATTTTAAAGAGATCCCTGCCCTGGAGCCGCAACTGCTCGACTGGCTGTTGCTGGAAGATTCCATGACAAAACGTTTTGAACAGCAGGGAAAAACGGTGAGCGTGACGATGATCCGCGAAGGGTTTGTCGAGCAGAATGAAATTCCCGAAGAACTACCGCTGCTGCCGAAAGAGTCTCGTTACTGGTTACGTGAAATTTTGTTATGTGCCGATGGTGAACCGTGGCTTGCCGGTCGTACCGTCGTTCCTGTGTCAACGTTAAGCGGGCCGGAGCTGGCGTTACAAAAATTGGGTAAAACGCCGTTAGGACGCTATCTGTTCACATCATCGACATTAACCCGGGACTTTATTGAGATAGGCCGTGATGCCGGACTGTGGGGGCGACGTTCCCGCCTGCGATTAAGCGGTAAACCGCTGTTGCTAACAGAACTGTTTTTACCGGCGTCACCGTTGTACTAAGAGGAAAAAAATATGGAGTGGAGTCTGACGCAGAATAAGCTGCTGGCGTTTCATCGCTTAATGCGTACGGATAAGCCAATTGGCGCGTTACTGCTGCTCTGGCCAACATTATGGGCGTTGTGGGTGGCGACACCGGGCGTTCCCCAGCTCTGGATCCTGGCGGTGTTTGTCGCGGGTGTCTGGCTGATGCGCGCTGCCGGATGTGTGGTGAATGATTATGCTGACCGCAAGTTTGATGGTCATGTTAAGCGCACGGCGAACCGACCACTTCCCAGCGGCGCGGTAACAGAGAAAGAGGCGCGCGCGCTGTTTGTAGTGCTGGTACTGATTTCGTTTTTACTGGTGCTGACGCTGAATACGATGACCATTCTGTTGTCGATTGCCGCGCTAGCGCTGGCGTGGGTGTACCCGTTTATGAAGCGGTATACCCATCTACCGCAAGTGGTGCTGGGCGCGGCGTTTGGCTGGTCGATTCCAATGGCTTTTGCTGCTGTGAGTGAGTCGGTGCCATTGAGTTGCTGGTTAATGTTCCTCGCCAATATTCTCTGGGCGGTGGCTTACGACACGCAGTATGCGATGGTTGACCGTGATGATGATGTGAAGATTGGCATTAAATCCACCGCAATCCTGTTCGGCCAATACGATAAATTGATTATTGGTATTTTGCAGATTGGCGTACTGGCGCTGATGGCGATCATCGGTGAGTTAAATGGCTTAGGCTGGGGATATTACTGGTCAATTCTGGTGGCTGGCGCGCTGTTTGTTTATCAACAAAAACTGATTGCCAACCGCGAGCGCGAAGCCTGCTTTAAAGCATTTATGAATAATAACTATGTTGGTCTGGTACTGTTTTTAGGGCTGGCAATGAGTTACTGGCATTTCTGATGATGTAAAAAAGCCGGATGATCATCCGGCTTTCTTCTGGGCTGCCTGATGCGTTGCGCTTCTCAGGCCTACACAACAGATCGCAATTTATTGAATTTGCAGATTATGGTAAGCCTGATAAGGCGTTTGCGCCGCATCCGGCAATTCTCTCTGATTACCCTTCGCCCTGCGTCGCACTCTCAATCGTCAAACGCACGTCTGATGTAATCAACTCCGCCAGCAACTGATAAACCTTCATCGTTTCTGCCGGTTCGGCATCGCCGCTATCGCTGATATACCCTTCATCACGCAGCGTCAGCACCAGAGAACTGAACACCGCCTTGTCGAAGAATTCCGGCGCGTTGATGCCGTGCAGCACGGAGAGACGTTGCGCGACGGTGCGGCTCTCTTTCTCCAGCGTACCGCGGTTGATCGACGGGTTGGCGCTCAACAGCCAGAAGGTAATGGCATAACGTTGCAGCGTTTCGCGCGCGCCTGCGGCGAGCAGCTGCAGCGTGCGAGAATGCGCCGGGTTGATATGCAACTCATCATCTTGCAGGGTAATCAGCCCCTGACGTTGCATCTCATTTGCCAGCGCATCAATAACGTCCGGCAACTCGTCGCGATCCCAGCGCAGGAACAGCTCCGCTTTCAGCATTGGGTAAAGCACATTGACGTGCTCCATCAATACGTCGCGGGAGATGTGGCGATGCTGGGTGACAATTGCCGCCATCAGCGAAGGCAGCACCAACATATGCGCAATGTTGTTGCGATAGTAGGTCATCAGCACCGCTTGCTCGCGCGGTAGAATGATGATGTCGCCGATAGTGTCTTTCTCGACTTCAAACTTGTTCATTTGCAGCGCGTGATCGATAAGCTCGCTGGCGCTGGCTGAAGGAACGGTAGAGTCCGTGGAGTAAGGTACGTTGCGCATCAGATCCAGGTAGCAGTTGAGTTGCTCGGTTAACTGCTCGCGGGTGAGTGAGCGCTGACGTGACGCCAGAAGCGCAGTACAACACAGGTTCATGGCGTTTGCCGCGCCTGCGTTGTTAATGCGTACCATCAGATCGGCAGCAATATTATTGACCGTCGGCGTTAACCATGCTGGACGCACCGCTTCGATGGGATCGATAGATTCACGCCAGTCAGGTACATGCTGGTTAAGGTAGGTCATCAACGGCATTGGTTCACCGAAGTTGACGTAACCCTGACCGAGATTACGCAGCTTGCTTAAACCGCGCAGCATCTGCGGCAGGCTCTCTTTCTCTTTCGTCGCGCCGCGCAGTTCTTTGGCGTAAGTACCCACTTCCATGACGTGCTCATAACCGATATAGATCGGAATCAGCGTAATCGGACGCGTGCCGCCACGCAGCATCGCCTGAATGGTCATCGACAGCGTACCAGTTTTCGGATCCAGCAAACGCCCCGTACGGGAACGACCGCCTTCTACGAAGTACTCGACGGAATAACCACGGCTGAACAGTTCGCCGAGATACTCACGGAAAACGGTGGAATAGAGCTTATTGCCTTTAAAAGTACGGCGAATAAAGAACGCACCCAGACGGCGGAAAATCGGCCCGGCCGGCCAGAAGTTCAGGTTGATCCCGGCGGCGATATGCGGCGGCACCAGCCCCTGGTGATACAGCACGTAAGAAAGCAGCAGGTAGTCCATGTGACTGCGGTGGCAAGGCACATACACCAGCTCATGACCGTCGTGGGCCAACTGGCGAACGCGCTCGGCGTTATGGACGTTGATACCCTGGTAAAGTCGGTTCCAGGTGAAGCCCAGAATACGGTCAGTCAGGCGAATCATCTCGTAAGAGAAATTCGCCGCAATCTCTTCCATCAGTGCAATCGCGTTCTGCTGCGCTTTTTCATGGGAGATTTTTTTGCTGCGCGCTTCATCTTCTACCGCTTTCGCAATGGCGCGGGAGGCGAGCAGCTTATTAAACAGATCCTGACGAGCAGGCAAACGTGGGCCTACGGCAGCCAGACGTTGACGGGCAAAGTGCATACGCGCCACGCGCGCCAGTTTCTGAGCGATAGTTTTATCCGTGCCGTGTTCATCCGCCATACGGCGCAGCGAAACTGACGGTGAGAAACGCACAAAACTGTCGCGACCGAGCCACAGTACAGCGAAAAATTTCTGTACGCCGTTAAGCATACGCAGCGGCGGGTTCACTTCGCCTTTTTCACGCCCCGGCGCGCGACCAAACATCACCGACACTGGCACCATCTGCACATCCAGATTTGGGTTGCTACGGTGCAAATCGAGATAGTCGTGGAACAGCTTAATAGACTCTTCTTTCGGCGTGTAATAGGTGAATACACGCGGCCCGCCGTGAATGAACACATAGCGCGGCAGTAGCGTGCCGTCGATTTCCAGCGGCTCTAACGGGTCAGGCAAGTCATGTGCCAGACACTGGGCGCGCAACGTCAGCAAATCTGCTTTCGAGTTGTACGGTAAAACGTACATAATTGGACGAGAGGTATCCAGCCCCAGTTCCGGGGCAGGATCTGCCGGAATAGACTTGCTTTTTACCAGGATGCTTAATGGTAAATTCAGTAATTTGTAGTAAATTCGTGGCCAGCCGGACATAAACGATGTAAAGCCTCTGGTTAATAATGCAAATGCGCGGCAAGGATAGCAGAAAGTCATGGGAAATTCTGTGGTATCCGCTCATGTTTCGCGCGGCGTTACGCAAACCCGAATCATCGGATTTAACGGTACACTGATATTGACGCTCATAATGTAAAAAGGTTCTTTCAATGGCCAATAATACCACTGGATTCACCCGAATTATCAAAGCTGCTGGCTATTCCTGGAAAGGTTTACGCGCTGCATGGATCAACGAAGCGGCATTCCGTCAGGAAGGCGTAGCGGTATTGTTGGCGGTGGTCATCGCCTGCTGGCTGGATGTGGACGCGATTACCCGCGTGCTGCTTATCAGCTCCGTGATGCTGGTGATGATTGTGGAAATCCTCAATAGCGCCATCGAAGCAGTGGTTGACCGAATTGGCTCTGAATACCATGAGCTTTCCGGACGCGCTAAAGATATGGGATCCGCCGCGGTGCTGATTGCGATTATCGTCGCCGTGATTACCTGGTGCATCCTGTTATGGTCGCATTTTGGATAACCCTTCCAGAATTCGATAAATCTCTGGTTTATTGTGCAGTTTATGGTTCCAAAATCGCCTTTTGCTGTATATACTCACAGCATAACTGTATATACACCCAGGGGGCGGAATGAAAGCGTTAACGGCCAGGCAACAAGAGGTGTTTGATCTCATCCGTGATCACATCAGCCAGACAGGTATGCCGCCGACGCGTGCGGAAATCGCGCAGCGTTTGGGGTTCCGTTCCCCAAACGCGGCTGAAGAACATCTGAAGGCGCTGGCACGCAAAGGCGTAATTGAAATTGTTTCCGGCGCATCACGCGGGATTCGTCTGTTGCAGGAAGAGGAAGAAGGGTTGCCGCTGGTAGGTCGTGTGGCTGCCGGTGAACCGCTTCTGGCGCAACAGCATATTGAAGGTCATTATCAGGTCGATCCTTCCTTGTTCAAGCCGAATGCTGATTTCCTGCTGCGCGTCAGCGGGATGTCGATGAAAGATATCGGCATTATGGATGGCGACTTGCTGGCAGTGCATAAAACTCAGGATGTACGTAACGGTCAGGTCGTTGTCGCACGTATTGATGACGAAGTTACCGTTAAGCGCCTGAAAAAACAGGGCAATAAAGTCGAACTGTTGCCAGAAAATAGCGAGTTTAAACCAATTGTCGTTGACCTTCGTCAGCAGAGCTTCACCATTGAAGGGCTGGCGGTTGGCGTTATTCGCAACGGCGACTGGCTGTAACATATCTCTGAGACCGCGATGCCGCCTGGCGTCGCGGTTTGTTTTTCATCTCTCTTCATCAGGCTTGTCTGCATGGCATTCCTCACTTCATCTGATAAAGCACTTTGGCATCTCGCCTTACCCATGATTTTCTCCAATATCACCGTTCCGTTGCTGGGACTGGTCGATACGGCGGTTATTGGTCATCTTGATAGTCCGGTTTATTTGGGCGGCGTGGCGGTTGGTGCAACGGCGACCAGCTTTCTCTTTATGCTGTTGCTGTTTTTACGCATGAGCACCACCGGGCTGACTGCGCAGGCTTATGGTGCCAAAAATCCTCAGGCATTAGCCCGTGCGCTGGTGCAACCTTTGCTGTTGGCGTTGGGGGCTGGGGCGTTAATTGCGCTGCTGCGTACGCCGATTATCGATCTGGCGCTGCATATTGTTGGCGGTAGTGAAGCAGTCCTGGAACAGGCGCGGCGCTTTCTTGAAATCCGCTGGTTAAGCGCACCGGCGTCGCTGGCGAATCTGGTATTACTTGGTTGGTTACTCGGCGTGCAATATGCCCGTGCTCCAGTAATTTTGTTAGTGGTCGGCAATATCCTCAACATTGTGCTGGATGTCTGGCTGGTGATGGGACTGCATATGAACGTGCGGGGCGCGGCGCTGGCGACGGTTATTGCGGAATATGCAACATTGCTGATTGGTCTGCTAATGGTGCGTAAAATCCTCAAACTACGCGGAATCTCCGGCGAAATGCTGAAAACTGCCTGGCGAGGAAACTTCCGTCGCTTGCTGGCACTTAACCGCGATATCATGCTGCGCTCGCTGTTGTTGCAACTCTGTTTCGGCGCGATCACCGTACTTGGCGCGCGACTGGGGAGTGACATTATCGCTGTTAACGCGGTTCTGATGACGCTACTCACCTTTACCGCCTATGCGCTGGACGGTTTTGCCTACGCGGTTGAAGCACATTCCGGTCAGGCATACGGTGCGCGCGACGGTAGCCAGTTGCTGGATGTCTGGCGGGCAGCATGCCGCCAGTCGGGGATCGTAGCGTTACTGTTTTCGGTGGTTTATTTGCTGGCAGGGGAACACATCATTGCGTTACTGACGTCGTTAACCCAGATTCAGCAGCTGGCCGACCGCTATCTTATCTGGCAGGTGATTTTGCCGTTGGTCGGCGTCTGGTGTTATCTGCTGGACGGCATGTTTATAGGCGCAACGCGTGCTGCTGAAATGCGTAACAGTATGGCGGTGGCCGCCGCAGGTTTTGCGCTGACGCTCCTTACGCTGCCGTGGCTGGGTAATCATGGTTTGTGGTTGGCGTTAACCGTCTTTCTGGCGTTGCGCGGGCTTTCTCTGGCAGCTATCTGGCGGCGTCACTGGCGCAATGGTACCTGGTTTACCGCAACGTGACGGTTAAAAATTCTGAATAAATAATCCTAAGCCAAATTGCTGACTACACTTAATCTCACGTTCAGAAGAAAAGTGAACGTACTCTCATTCACAACCTAACGATGAGGTCTTGATTATGAATAAAGATGAAGCCGGCGGTAACTGGAAACAGTTTAAAGGTAAAGTGAAAGAGCAATGGGGCAAACTGACCGATGATGATATGACGATCATTGAAGGTAAACGTGATCAACTGGTCGGTAAAATCCAGGAACGTTATGGTTATCAGAAAGATCAGGCAGAAAAAGAGGTCGTGGATTGGGAAACCCGCAATGAATATCGCTGGTAATTAATCCCTCCTGCCCGACGTGTACAAGGATGTACGCCCTCTTAACGCGGTTTCTTTTTCACCTGCACAGAGTGATCATGCTGGCACTGTTCAGGATGACGACACGCTTCCACTTCCACGCATGCCGCACAGAGCCCATGTGCTTCAATCACATTATGCCGCAGGGCAAACCCCATTTTTGCCGCCAGCGTATGCATGATGTCTTCCACGCCTTCAGCACATTCTTCTTTCACCGCGCCGCAGCGATCGCAAATAAACATAGCTGACGTATGGGTGGGCTGGTCGAACAGATGGCAGAGCACATAACTGTTGGTGGATTCCACCTTATGCACAAAACCTTGCTCAAGCAGAAAATCCAGCGCGCGATAAACCGTTGGCGGCTTGGCTTGCGGTTCAGCTTCGCGCAGCAAATCAAGCAGATCATAAGCGCTGATAGCGCCATCCTGCAGACTCATCAGGCGCAACACTTCCAGGCGCTGTGGGGTCAGGCGCACATTACGCTGCGCGCAGATTTTTTCAGCCTGCGCTAATAACTCCTGCGTTGTGGTCTTTTCCATCGGGCACCTCAAAGTGGGGGTTAAGAATGTCCTTACTTTACCATGTTCCAGGAAAAACACCGAGAACCCTTATTGTTGCCGTAATGTTGATTTTCTGTTTTGTACGTAAGGTGTTGTGTTGCCTGGTCGTACCATTATCAACACGATAATAATTAATAATTCATTTTTAAATAAATTGCTTCAAGTTAACTCGCTATTTATTTAACAGGGGTTGTTCGCATACCTGTAGTTCAGAAAATTATGAGCGATTTTTGATAGTTACCAGATGGCAAAACACTTATAAGGAGGACACGGTACGACAAAAAAGGTAGATGAATCATGTTGAAGATAATACCCGGTGCAACTGGATACTTTAATAAAACACTCAATTCAAATCAATTCGATAATAAAGATGCAACCAAAGATAAATTAGATAATATAGATGCAACCAACGATAAATTAGATAATAGAGGTGCAATCAAAGATAAATTAAATAATATGTATGGTAAGTCTATTGATTATTCAGCGCTGCGTCATCGGGATATAATTATTGCAAAAATAGATTTGTTTATTCAAAGAATCACTCATAATTTATGGCATGCACGTAAAAAAAATGTGTTTTTAATTGAGCAAATAACTAATCTTAAAGAGTGGGTTAATAAGTATATTGGAGATTGCACTGATGAGGAATTAAACGATCGTGAATTTATTGCATCAGTTGTTGATCGGGCTATTTTTCATTTCGCGATTAATAGTATATGTAATACTGAGGGTAATAAAGATGCAACGCCTATAGAACGATATACTTTTGATGTAGAAACCAAGAATGGCCTTCCCTCCACGGTTCAGTTATTTTATGAAGAATCTAAAGATAATGAACCTTTAGCAAATATACATTTACAAGCAATAGGTTCTGGTTTTTTAACGTTTGTTAATGCATGTCAGGAATATGATGACAACAGCTTAAAATTATTCGCTTCGCTGTTGATTTCACTTTCATACTCTAGTGCCTACACAGATTTAGCAGGAGCAGAAAAAGTGAATATTAATGATAATAATGAGAACTATCTGACAGCTCAGTTTGAAGAGTTATCTCAACGTGATATGAAGAAGTACCTGGGAGAGATGAAGCGTCTGGCAGATGGGGGAGAAATGAATTTTGATGGCTATCTGGATAAGATGTCACATCTGGTGAATGAAGGAAAGCTCGCCCCTGATATTTTAAGCAAAATGCGAGATGCTGCACCGAAATTAATTGACTTTGCTAAGTCGTTTGACCCAAACTCAAAGGAAAAGATTAAAATATATACAGACACTTCTAAATTAATTTATGATTTATTCGGGGTTAAATCGGAGAAATAATATGTGAAGTTCTTCGATGGTATGGAAGGCATTACATAAAAGAACCCAATGCTTATTGGGTTCTTTTTTTCTCTATCAGTGCTATTAGCAGGGAGAGATATCACCGGAGTTTAATGTGTGATTTTTATTTATCGTCGAACCTGGATTGTTTATCATTGGCCTTAACAAAGCTAACGGCTAATAAGATTATTTCCATCACTTCGTGAGAGCTTCATGCCTTGAGAGGATCTCAATTTTCTTTTGCAATGAGACAGGCGCTTCCTGTTGTTATGGTATAGTATCCCGCTATTGAGCCTCCTGAACAGTGATGCTGAATAACATAACCCCATGATATATAGATAAAATAATTTCTACATTTGAAAATGTACGGTAATTCTGAAATGCAAAAAATCAACCAAACCAGCGCAATGCCTGAAAAAACTGACGTTCACTGGAGTGGTCGGTTTAGCGTTGCACCAATGCTCGACTGGACGGACAGACATTGCCGCTATTTCTTGCGTCTGCTTTCCCGCAATACGTTGCTGTATACCGAAATGGTGACTACAGGGGCGATTATTCACGGTAAAGGTGATTATCTGGCGTACAGTGAAGAAGAACATCCGGTAGCGTTGCAACTCGGCGGTAGCGATCCGGCGGCGCTGGCGCAGTGTGCGAAGCTGGCAGAAGCGCGTGGATATGATGAGATCAACCTGAATGTCGGCTGCCCGTCTGACCGGGTGCAGAACGGCATGTTTGGTGCGTGTCTGATGGGTAATGCGCAGCTGGTTGCCGACTGCGTGAAAGCGATGCGCGATGTGGTGTCGATTCCGGTGACGGTGAAAACGCGTATTGGCATCGATGACCAGGACAGCTATGAATTTCTCTGCGATTTCATCAACACCGTTTCCGGCAAAGGCGAGTGTGAGATGTTCATCATCCACGCACGTAAAGCCTGGCTTTCGGGGTTAAGCCCGAAAGAAAACCGTGAAATCCCGCCGCTCGATTATCCGCGTGTGTATCAACTGAAGCGTGACTTTCCGCATCTGACGATGTCGATTAACGGTGGTATCAAGTCGCTGGAAGAGGCTAAAGCGCATTTGCAACATATGGATGGCGTAATGGTCGGGCGCGAAGCGTATCAGAATCCGGGTATTCTGGCGGCGGTAGACCGAGAAATCTTTGGTTCCTCGTATACCGATGCCGATCCGGTGGCGGTAGTGCGTGCCATGTATCCGTACATTGAGCGTGAACTCAGCCAGGGGACGTATCTCGGGCATATTACCCGGCATATGCTGGGTCTGTTCCAGGGTATTCCTGGCGCGCGGCAGTGGCGGCGTTATTTAAGTGAAAATGCCCATAAAGCGGGTGCAGACATTAATGTGCTGGAACACGCGCTCAAACTGGTGGCGGATAAGCGTTAACTTTTCACCAAAAAATAGTCAAATTCACCACGCCCTGCGCAAATTCGCGGGGCGTTTTGCTGTTAAATCAATAGATTATTTTTGGCATGATTCTTGTAATGCCAGCAAGAGATTTCATATTTGGGAGAGCATCATGCTGGAACTACTTTTTGTGATTGGCTTTTTTGTCATGCTGATGGTCACCGGCGTTTCGTTGCTGGGCATTATCGCCGCGCTGGTTGTAGCGACGGCCATTATGTTCCTCGGAGGTATGCTGGCATTGATGATTAAGTTGCTGCCGTGGTTACTCCTGGCGATTGCGGTGGTGTGGGTTATTAAGGCGATTAAAGCACCAAAAGTGCCGAAATATCAGCGTTATGACCGCTGGCGTTACTAAGGGATTGTGCGGATGATCACAACCTAAGGTTTTATCCTTAGAACAAAATAGGAATTGATAATCAAATCTGTCACTATTGCGCCTCTAACAGATTCATCGTGCTGTACCCTACATACAGCCGAACTATAAAAAGAAAGGGCTTCCCAGGTGGAAGCCCTATTTCTTTTATGGAATCAACAGGCTGGAACCTTGCGTCGCCCGGCTTTCCAGAATCTCATGCGCACGCTGCGCATCCTTCAGCGGATATTTCTGCTGCTCGGCGACATCGACCTTAATCACACCGCTGGCAATCAAAGAGAACAGTTCATTACTGGCCTCGGTTAATTCCTCCCGCGTGGTGATATAGCCTTGCAGGGAAGGGCGTGTCACATACAACGAGCCTTTCTGATTGAGAATGCCTAAGTTCACACCGGTAACCGCACCTGATGAGTTGCCAAAACTCACCATTAAGCCGCGGCGTTGCAGGCAATCCAGCGACCGTTCCCAGGTGTCTCTGCCCACGGAATCGTACACCACGCGCACTTTTTTACCACCGGTGATCTCTTTTAACCGCTCGACCAGATTCTCTTCACGATAGTTAATAACCTGCCACGCGCCCGCTTTTAGCGCGCTCTGCGCTTTTTGCGCGGTTCCTACGGTGCCGATAAGTTTCGCGCCCAGGGCTTTTGCCCACTGGCAGGCAATCAAGCCAACGCCGCCAGCCGCTGCGTGGAACAGGAACTGTTCATCGGGTTTAATTTCATAGGTTTTGCGCAGCAGATAATAAACCGTTAAGCCTTTCAGGAAGGATGCCGCAGCTTGCTCAAAAGAAATTGCCGCAGGCAGAATCGCCGCTTTATCCGCAATAATGTTATGCACAGAGCTGTAAGCGCCTAACGCCGACTGCGCATAGACTACACGATCGCCTGCCTTAATATGCTTTACACCACTGCCGACTTTACTCACGATGCCTGCTGCTTCGGTGCCTAATCCGCTGGGTAGCGATGGCGGCGGGTAAAGGCCGCTGCGGATATACGTGTCGATAAAATTGATGCCGATGGCTTTATTTTCGACCTGGATTTCATTCTCCGCCGGATCGGCAGGAGTGAACTCTACGGCTTGAAGTACTTCCGGGCCACCGTGCTTGTGAAATTCAATTCGTGTTGCCATGTGTCCTCCAGAACGTATCGTCAGGGTCTGCTTCATATGGTAAAGTTTCGACCCATTCTTTATCTCGGTAACTCCATTCACTATGGCAGGAAATAAACCCTTCAACAAACAGCAGGCTGAACCCCGCGAACGCGATCCACAAGTTGCCGGGCTGAAAGTGCCTCCGCACTCGATCGAAGCGGAGCAGTCGGTGTTGGGCGGTTTAATGCTGGATAACGAACGCTGGGATGATGTAGCCGAGCGTGTGGTAGCAGACGATTTTTACACCCGCCCACACCGTCATATCTTTACTGAAATGGCGCGTTTGCAGGAAAGCGGTAGTCCTATCGATCTGATTACCCTTGCGGAATCGCTGGAACGCCAGGGGCAACTCGATAGCGTCGGTGGTTTTGCTTATCTGGCAGAGCTGTCAAAAAATACGCCAAGTGCGGCGAACATCAGTGCCTATGCGGACATCGTGCGTGAACGTGCCGTTGTCCGTGAGATGATCTCGGTTGCGAATGAGATTGCCGAAGCCGGTTTTGATCCGCAGGGGCGTACCAGCGAAGATCTGCTGGATCTGGCTGAATCCCGCGTCTTTAAAATTGCCGAAAGTCGTGCGAACAAAGACGAAGGGCCGAAGAACATCGCCGATGTGCTCGACGCAACCGTGGCGCGTATTGAGCAGTTGTTTCAGCAGCCACACGATGGCGTTACCGGGGTAAACACCGGTTATGACGATCTCAACAAAAAAACCGCTGGCTTGCAGCCGTCGGATTTGATCATCGTCGCCGCGCGTCCGTCGATGGGTAAAACAACATTTGCGATGAACCTCGTCGAAAACGCGGCGATGTTGCAGGATAAGCCGGTACTTATCTTCTCGCTGGAGATGCCATCAGAACAGATCATGATGCGTTCTCTGGCGTCGCTGTCGCGCGTTGACCAGACTAAAATCCGTACCGGGCAGCTCGATGATGAAGATTGGGCACGCATTTCCGGCACCATGGGTATTTTGCTCGAAAAACGCAATATCTATATCGATGACTCCTCCGGCTTGACGCCAACGGAAGTGCGTTCCCGCGCACGCCGTATTGCCCGTGAACACGGCGGCATCGGGCTTATCATGATCGACTACCTGCAACTGATGCGCGTACCGGCGCTTTCCGATAACCGTACGCTGGAAATTGCAGAAATCTCCCGCTCGCTGAAAGCACTGGCGAAAGAACTGAACGTGCCGGTGGTGGCGCTGTCCCAGTTGAACCGTTCTCTGGAACAACGTGCCGACAAACGTCCGGTCAACTCCGACCTGCGTGAATCTGGCTCTATCGAGCAGGATGCGGACTTGATCATGTTTATCTATCGTGATGAGGTGTATCACGAAAACAGTGATTTAAAAGGCATCGCGGAAATTATTATCGGTAAACAACGTAACGGCCCAATCGGGACGGTTCGCCTGACCTTTAACGGTCAATGGTCGCGCTTCGACAACTATGCGGGGCCGCAGTACGACGACGAATAATAATTATTTTATGAATTAGGTAATTAAAGCAAACACTTATCAAGGAACACAAATGCAAGCGGCAACTGTTGTGATTAACCGCCGCGCTCTGCGACACAACCTGCAACGTCTTCGTGAACTGGCTCCTGCCAGTAAAATGGTTGCGGTGGTGAAAGCGAACGCTTATGGTCACGGTCTTCTTGAGACCGCGCGAACGCTCCCCGATGCTGACGCCTTTGGCGTAGCCCGTCTCGAAGAAGCTCTGCGACTGCGTGCGGGGGGAATCACCAAACCTGTACTGTTACTCGAAGGCTTTTTTGATGCCAGAGATCTGCCGACGATTTCTGCGCAACATTTTCATACCGCCGTGCATAACGAAGAACAGCTGGCTGCGCTGGAAGAGGCTAGCCTGGACGAGCCGGTTACCGTCTGGATGAAACTCGATACCGGTATGCACCGTCTGGGCGTAAGGCCGGAACAGGCTGAGGCGTTTTATCATCGTCTGACCCAGTGCAAAAACGTTCGTCAGCCGGTGAATATCGTCAGCCATTTTGCGCGCGCGGATGAACCAAGATGCGGCGCAACCGAGAAACAACTCGCTATCTTTAATACCTTTTGCGAAGGCAAACCAGGTCAACGTTCCATTGCCGCGTCGGGTGGCATTCTGCTGTGGCCACAGTCGCATTTTGACTGGGTGCGCCCGGGAATCATTCTTTATGGCGTCTCGCCGCTGGAAGATCGCTCCACCGGTGCCGATTTTGGCTGTCAGCCAGTGATGTCACTAACCTCCAGCCTGATTGCCGTGCGTGAGCATAAAGCCGGAGAGCCTGTTGGTTATGGTGGAACCTGGGTAAGCGAACGTGATACCCGTCTTGGCGTAGTCGCGATGGGCTATGGCGATGGTTATCCGCGCGCCGCGCCGTCCGGTACGCCAGTGCTGGTGAACGGTCGCGAAGTGCCGATTGTCGGGCGAGTCGCGATGGATATGATCTGCGTAGACTTAGGTCCACAGGCACAGGATAAAGCCGGGGACCCGGTCATTTTGTGGGGTGAAGGTTTGCCCGTAGAACGTATCGCTGAAATGACGAAAGTAAGCGCTTACGAACTTATTACGCGCCTGACTTCAAGGGTCGCGATGAAATACGTGGATTAATCGTTCTGTAATATTTGATTGTCTGTGCCGGATGCGGCGTGAATGCCTTATCCGGCCAATAAAATCCTACCAATTCAATAAGTTGATATTCTTTAATGCTCTTATAAAGGTCGTGCCTCTGGCGGATGTACGTTTGTCATGAGTCTCACTCTGTTGCTAATTGCCGGTCGCCCCTGAACATCCACTCGATCTTCGCCTTCTTCCGGTTTATTGTGTTTTAACCACCTGCCCGTAAACCTGGAGAACCATCGCGTGTTTCAAAAAGTTGACGCCTACGCTGGCGACCCGATTCTTACGCTTATGGAGCGTTTTAAAGAAGACCCTCGCAGCGACAAAGTGAATTTAAGCATCGGTCTGTACTACAACGAAGACGGAATTATTCCGCAACTGAAAGCCGTGGCGGAGGCGGAAGCGCGCCTGAATGCGCAGCCTCATGGCGCTTCGCTTTATTTACCGATGGAAGGGCTTAACAGCTATCGCCATGCCATTGCGCCGCTGCTGTTTGGTGCCGACCATCCGGTACTGCAACAACAGCGCGTAGCAACCATTCAAACCCTTGGCGGCTCAGGGGCATTGAAAGTGGGCGCGGATTTCCTGAAACGCTACTTCCCGGAATCAGGCGTCTGGGTCAGCGATCCTACCTGGGAAAACCACGTAGCAATATTCGCCGGGGCTGGATTCGAAGTGAGTACTTACCCCTGGTATGACGAAGCGACTAACGGCGTGCGCTTTAATGACCTGTTGGCGACGCTGAAAACATTACCTGCCCGCAGTATTGTGTTGCTGCATCCATGTTGCCACAACCCAACGGGTGCCGATCTCACTAATGATCAGTGGGATGCGGTGATTGAAATACTCAAAGCCCGCGAGCTTATCCCATTCCTTGATATTGCCTATCAAGGATTTGGTGCCGGTATGGAAGAGGATGCCTACGCCATTCGCGCCATTGCCAGCGCTGGATTACCCGCTCTGGTGAGCAATTCGTTCTCGAAAATTTTCTCCCTTTACGGCGAGCGCGTCGGCGGACTTTCTGTTCTGTGTGAAGATGCCGAAGCTGCAGGCCGCGTACTGGGGCAATTGAAAGCAACAGTTCGCCGCAACTACTCCAGCCCGCCGAATTTTGGTGCGCAGGTGGTGGCTGCGGTGCTGAATGACGAGGCATTGAAAGCCAGCTGGCTGGCGGAAGTAGAAGAGATGCGTACTCGCATTCTGGCAATGCGTCAGGAACTGGTGAAGGTATTGAGCACAGAGATGCCAGAACGCAATTTCGATTATCTGCTTAATCAGCGCGGCATGTTCAGTTATACAGGTTTAAGTGCCGCTCAGGTTGACCGACTACGTGAGGAGTTTGGTGTTTATCTCATCGCCAGCGGTCGCATGTGTGTCGCCGGGTTAAATACGGCAAATGTACAACGTGTGGCAAAGGCGTTTGCTGCGGTGATGTAATGCAGGAAAGCAGGCTGGAATTACCCAGCCTGCAGTGAAATTAAACTGTCGTCGCTTTCACACTTTCTTTATAGATGATTTTTTTGATACCATCGTTCTACGTGAGAGATAATAAACGTTGTTAGTTCTTTTATTGTTAATATTATCCTAATTATCTGGAATTCCTTACCCTGTTTTTTGTGTGGGGTAATAATTTCTGCATTTCTAATCATTATTAAACTTAATAATAAGTGCCGGGTTTGTTACGATAGTATTCTGCTATATCCTCAAGAATATGCTTTGCCTTATTGCCTGTGACTTTCTGACATTCAATTTCAGTATCATTAAATTCTAAAGTTAAAGAGAACTCATTTTTTCCGCTTTGTGTAAGTTTAACCTTATATTGATTACCAATATCAAATGAAAAGGTCCTGTAATGAGAATAATCACCTTTAACCTCCTCGGCAAAACAGCAAAGCGTGCAAATATACATACAATCTTTCTTACCCCTGATTTTGTTAACTAAATCAATAAAAGCGTGAAAAACTGTACTTGCAATAGAACTTGATACTTCTTCTCCAGGTCTACAAAAATCTTTTGCAATTTTTAACTGTGTTTCTATATATAAAAAGAAATCTTTGGCATAAGAAAAATCTTTGTTATTTTGTGCATCTAACTCAATAGGTAAAGATGTCGTTTTGTTGCTATTCACATATGATATATTCATATAATCATCTCCTTCGGGAGTAATAAAATTAATCACCATTGTAGGGTAGGGTTCTGGTCAATCAGAAATCATCTTTATAAACTTCGATTGTTTTTGTAATGCTGTATCATTAAGTTCATTAAATCGTACAGCAGATAAATGTTCTATCAAATTTCGCTCATTTGCAGAGTATTCATCATAATAAACGTAAAATTAATGTATCCTTACATCGAGCAATAACCATTTTTTACAAAAAAACGACAGGAACGTATTTACTGGGTTAAATATAATCATCCTGCTTTTCATCACAAAAACCGCAGATAATCCTTCCTTTCCCCTGTAGCTGGCGTTATGGTCAGATAGTTTTTGCAACAAATCTCACAATAAAAAGTTTCAACATACTGACTATTTAGGGAAAAATATGCGCAAGATCACACAGGCAATCAGTGCCGTTTGCTTATTGTTCGCTCTAAACAGTTCCGCTGTTGCCCTGGCCTCATCTCCTTCACCGCTTAACCCTGGGACTAACGTTGCCAGGCTTGCTGAACAGGCACCAATTCATTGGGTTTCGGTCGCACAAATTGAAAATAGCCTCGCAGGGCGTCCGCCAATGGCGGTGGGGTTTGATATCGATGACACGGTACTTTTTTCCAGCCCGGGCTTCTGGCGCGGCAAAAAAACCTTCTCGCCAGAAAGCGAAGATTATCTGAAAAATCCTGTGTTCTGGGAAAAAATGAACAACGGCTGGGATGAATTCAGCATTCCAAAAGAGGTCGCTCGCCAGCTGATTGATATGCATGTACGCCGCGGTGACGCGATCTTCTTTGTGACTGGTCGTAGCCCGACGAAAACAGAAACGGTTTCAAAAACGCTGGCGGATAATTTTCATATTCCTGCCACCAACATGAATCCGGTGATCTTTGCGGGCGATAAACCAGGGCAAAATACAAAATCGCAATGGCTGCAGGATAAAAATATCCGAATTTTTTATGGCGATTCCGATAACGATATTACCGCTGCACGCGATGTCGGCGCTCGTGGTATCCGCATTCTGCGCGCCTCCAACTCTACCTACAAACCCTTGCCACAAGCGGGTGCGTTTGGTGAAGAGGTGATCGTCAATTCAGAATACTGACAGAGCGGGAGAGCGTGACACTCTCCCGAATGCTGTTTTTTTAATCACACCTTTATCCTTTCGCTGTCTTGCTGCAAACTGATTAAGAGAGTTTTATCAAGGAGCAGCACATGTGGTATCAAAAGACGCTCACGCTTAGCGCCAAATCTCGTGGGTTTCATCTGGTAACGGATGAAATTCTGAATCAGCTGGCTGATATGCCGCGCGTTAACATCGGCTTACTGCATCTGTTGCTGCAACATACCTCCGCCTCTCTGACACTTAATGAGAACTGCGATCCTACCGTACGCCACGACATGGAGCGTTTTTTCCTCCGCACCGTTCCCGACAACGGAAATTATGAGCATGACTATGAGGGAGCAGACGATATGCCTTCTCATATCAAATCCTCAATGCTGGGAACATCGCTTGTATTGCCGGTGCATAAAGGGCGTATTCAGACCGGCACCTGGCAAGGCATTTGGCTGGGGGAACATCGCATCCACGGCGGATCGCGTCGCATCATCGCGACACTACAAGGGGAGTAAAAAATGACCATTTCGGAGTTGCTACAATATTGCATGGCAAAACCAGGCGCAGAACAGAGCGTGCATAACGACTGGAAAGCGACGCAGATCAAAGTGGAAGATGTACTGTTTGCGATGGTGAAAGAAGTAGAAAATCGCCCAGCTGTTTCGCTGAAAACCAGCCCGGAGCTGGCGGAGCTGCTACGTCAGCAGCACAGCGATGTGCGTCCAAGCCGCCATCTGAATAAAGCGCACTGGAGCACCGTGTATCTCGACGGTTCGCTGCCAGATTCGCAAATCTATTATCTGGTGGATGCGTCTTATCAGCAGGCGGTGAATTTACTGCCGGAAGAAAAACGTAAATTGCTGGTGCAACTCTGAAAGGAAAAGGCCGCTCAGAAAGCGGCCTTAACGATTACAGCATCGGCTTAAGGAAGCGTGCCGTGTGTGATGCTTCGCACTCCGCGACGGTTTCTGGCGTACCGGAGACGAGGATTTCGCCGCCGCCACTGCCGCCTTCTGGTCCCAGGTCGACAATCCAGTCAGCGGTTTTGATCACGTCGAGATTGTGCTCAATCACCACAATGGTGTTGCCCTGATCGCGCAGTTTATGCAGTACGTCGAGCAGTTGCTGAATATCGGCGAAGTGCAGACCGGTGGTCGGCTCGTCGAGAATATACAGCGTCTGCCCGGTGCCGCGTTTTGACAGCTCACGCGCCAGCTTCACGCGCTGGGCTTCACCACCAGAAAGTGTGGTTGCGGACTGCCCCAGGCGAATGTACGTCAGGCCAACGTCCATCAACGTTTGCAGCTTACGCGCCAGAGCTGGCACCGCATCAAAGAACTCACGCGCCTCTTCGATGGTCATATCCAGCACTTCGTGGATGGTTTTGCCTTTGTACTTAATTTCCAGCGTTTCACGGTTATAGCGTTTACCTTTACACTGGTCGCACGGTACGTAAATGTCCGGCAGGAAGTGCATCTCCACTTTGATCACGCCGTCGCCCTGACAGGCTTCGCAGCGTCCGCCACGGACGTTAAAGCTGAAACGTCCCGGCGTATAGCCGCGCGCACGGGATTCCGGTACGCCCGCAAACAGTTCGCGCACAGGTGTAAACACGCCGGTATAGGTCGCCGGGTTAGAACGCGGAGTACGACCAATTGGGCTTTGGTCGATATCGATCACTTTATCGAAATGCTCCAGCCCCTGAATATCGCGATACGGTGCCGGTTCGGCGATGGTCGCCCCATTCAACTGGCGTTGGGCAATCGGGAACAGTGTGTCGTTAATCAGCGTCGATTTACCGGAACCTGAAACCCCTGTGATGCAGGTAAACAGACCGACTGGCAGCGTCAGCGTCACGTCTTTCAGGTTGTTGCCGCGTGCGCCAGTCAGCTTCAGCACTTTTTCCGGATTCGCCGGAACGCGTTTCTTCGGCACTTCAATCTTGCGTTTACCGCTCATGTACTGTCCGGTCAACGACTCCGGCACCGCCATAATCGCTTCCAGTGGACCTTCCGCGACCACTTCACCGCCGTGAACACCCGCACCAGGACCGATATCGATCACATGGTCAGCCGCGCGAATCGCGTCTTCGTCGTGCTCCACCACAATCACGGTATTACCGAGATCGCGCAGATGGATAAGCGTACCCAACAGGCGCTCGTTATCGCGCTGGTGCAGGCCGATAGACGGCTCGTCCAGCACGTACATAACGCCAACCAGGCCCGCACCAATCTGGCTCGCCAGACGGATACGCTGGGCTTCACCGCCGGAAAGCGTTTCTGCCGAGCGGGAAAGCGTCAGGTAATTCAGGCCGACGTTAACGAGGAATTTCAAACGATCGCCGATCTCTTTAAGAATTTTTTCCGCAATCTTCGCCCGCTGACCTGCGAGTTTGAGATTGTTGAAGAATTCCATCGCATGACCGATGCTCATGTCGGAGATAGCGGGCAGCGGCGTATTCTCGACATACACGTGGCGCGCTTCCCGACGCAGACGCGTTCCTTCGCAGCTGGCGCACGGGCGATTGCTGATAAACTTGGCTAATTCTTCGCGTACCGCGCTGGACTCCGTCTCTTTATAACGGCGCTCCATATTGTGCAGCACGCCTTCGAACGGATGACGACGAATGGAGGTATCGCCACGATCGTTCATGTATTTGAATTCAATGTTTTCTTTGCCAGAACCGTACAACACCACTTTATGCACGTTCGCGCTCAGGCTGCCCCACGGCGCTTCGACGTCGAACTTATAGTGATCTGCCAGCGATTTCAGCATCTGGAAATAATAGAAGTTGCGGCGATCCCAGCCACGGATCGCACCACCTGCCAGCGACAGTTCCGGGTTTTGGATCACGCGGTCAGGATCGAAATATTGCTGTACGCCAAGGCCGTCGCAGGTCGGGCAGGCCCCCGCCGGGTTGTTAAACGAAAACAGTCGCGGCTCCAGCTCGCGCATACTGTAACCGCAAATTGGGCAGGCGAAGTTGGCGGAGAACAGCAGCTCTTCCGCTTTCGGGTCGTCCATATCCGCCACTACCGCGGTACCACCGGAAAGCTCTAGCGCGGTTTCAAACGACTCGGCCAGACGTTGGGTAAGATCGTCACGCACCTTGAAGCGATCAACCACCACTTCAATGGTATGTTTCTTTTGCAGTTCCAGTTTCGGCGGATCGGAAAGATCGCAGACTTCGCCATCAATACGAGCACGGATGTAACCCTGGCTTGCCAGGTTCTCCAGCGTTTTGGTGTGTTCGCCTTTGCGCTCTTTAATGATTGGCGCGAGCAGCATCAGACGCTTGCCTTCCGGCTGCGACAGCACGTTATCCACCATCTGGCTGACGGTTTGCGCCGCCAGCGGGACGTCGTGGTCCGGGCAACGCGGTTCGCCGACGCGGGCGAACAACAAACGCAAATAGTCGTGGATTTCGGTGATTGTCCCCACCGTAGAACGCGGGTTATGAGACGTCGATTTCTGCTCAATTGAGATGGCAGGAGAAAGCCCCTCAATATGATCGACGTCCGGCTTTTCCATCAGTGACAGAAACTGCCGCGCGTAGGCGGAAAGGGATTCAACGTAACGGCGCTGCCCTTCGGCATATAAGGTGTCGAAAGCGAGCGAGGATTTGCCAGAACCCGAAAGCCCGGTCACGACAATGAGCTTGTCGCGGGGGATAACGAGGTTGATGTTTTTGAGATTATGGGTGCGGGCGCCCCGAACTTCGATCTTATCCATTCACCTTTCCCGGATTAAACGCTTTTTTGCCCGGTGGCATGGTGCTACCGGCGATCACAAACGGTTAATTATGACACAAATTGACCTGAATGAATATACAGTATTGGAATGCATTACCCGGAGTGTTGTGTAACAATGTCTGGCCAGGTTTGTTTCCCGGAACCGAGGTCACAACATAGTAAAAGCGCTATTGGTAATGGTACAATCGCGCGTTTACACTTATTCAGAACGATTTTTTTTCAGGAGACACGAACATGGCCAGCAGAGGCGTAAACAAGGTTATTCTCGTTGGTAATCTGGGTCAGGACCCGGAAGTACGCTACATGCCAAATGGTGGCGCAGTTGCCAACATTACGCTGGCTACTTCCGAATCCTGGCGTGATAAAGCGACCGGCGAGATGAAAGAGCAGACTGAATGGCACCGCGTTGTGCTGTTCGGCAAACTGGCAGAAGTGGCCAGCGAATATCTGCGTAAAGGTTCTCAGGTTTATATCGAAGGTCAGCTGCGTACCCGTAAATGGACCGATCAATCCGGTCAGGATCGCTACACCACAGAAGTTGTGGTGAACGTTGGCGGCACTATGCAGATGCTGGGTGGTCGTCAGGGTGGTGGCGCTCCTGCAGGTGGTAATATCGGTGGTGGTCAGCCGCAGGGCGGTTGGGGTCAGCCTCAGCAGCCGCAGGGTGGCAATCAGTTCAGCGGCGGCGCGCAGTCTCGCCCGCAGCAGTCCGCTCCGGCAGCGCCGTCTAACGAGCCGCCGATGGACTTTGATGACGATATTCCGTTCTGATTTGTCATTAAAACAATAGGTTATATTGTTTTAAGGTGGATGATTAAAGCATCTGCCAGCCATAAAAAAGAAGCCTCCGTTATGGAGGCTTCTACGTATCAGGTCAAAATCATTGGCCACTGTGGCGGTGTCTGATTCATCTCTTCTATCATCACCGACTCGATGTTGTGCCAGATGGCGGTGATGTCCGCCATTGTGATGCCAAGCAACCCCATTGCGAACCAGCAGGCGGAAACCACGCCCAGACCGCTGCTGATCACTGCAAGCCCGACATAATCAGACCGACGAAAACGGATGTTGAGTGTGCTGGCCAGAAACATCATTACGGCACTAAGAAGTTGCCAGCGAAGAAGAACCATGCCAGTGGTGAGGGTAGCCATCAAACAATTCCTCTGAAAAGAGCCGATGCCCTGGACAGCGCGGCGTTGTTCACGGGAGGCGTGGTACACTCTGGCTATCGCGGGGCTTGCAGAACACAAAAATGAAACACTCTGTTTGTTTCATTAATTTTGTGAACTATATCACAATTGATTGTTTGTTAGCCAGATTAGGTCGTGACTTTTATTGCTGTACAGATTATGTGGTTTTTCTGTGGCATTAAGGGCATATCTTCCCGCCGCCCTGCATTCCAGAAGAAAATTAATTTGAATATCAATGAATTATTTTCATACAGGTGACGATTAAAAAGGTATCAATTTCAAATCAGGCAAAAGTGCTATTTATACCGTAAGATTTATCTAAAGACGTCGGTAGCCAGGGTTTCACCTTGCAATGGCCGGGTATAAACAGGCAGGAAATTGATAGCAATGAGTCATCGTGCACGACACCAATTACTGGCGTTGCCGGGCATTATCTTTTTAGTTCTCTTTCCCATCATTCTTTCGCTATGGATTGCCTTCCTTTGGGCAAAATCAGAAGTGAATAATCAGCTCCGAACCTTTGCTCAATTGGCACTGGATAAATCCGAGCTGGTCATTCGCCAGGCAGATTTAGTGAGCGATACAGCAGAACGCTATCAGGGGCAAGTTTGCTCTCCAGCCCATCAAAAGCGAATGTTAAATATTATTCGTGGCTATCTTTATATTAATGAATTGATCTATGCCCGTGATAACCATTTTTTATGCTCATCACTGATAGCGCCTGTAAACGGCTATACGATTGCACCGGCCGATTATAAGCGTGAACCTAACGTTTCTATCTATTATTACCGCGATACGCCTTTTTTTTCTGGCTATAAAATGACCTATATGCAGCGGGGAAATTATGTGGCGGTTATCAACCCTCTCTTCTGGAGTGAAGTGATGTCTGATGACCCGACATTGCAATGGGGTGTGTATGATACGGTGACGAAAACTTTTTTCTCGTTAAGCAACGAGGCCTCGGCAGCAACGTTTTCTCCGCTGATTCATTTGAAGGATTTAACCGTACAAAGAAATGGCTATTTATATGCGACAGTTTATTCGACAAAACGCCCAATTGCAGCCATTGTTGCGACTTCATATCAACGTCTTATAGCCCATTTTTATAATCATCTTATTTTTGCGTTACCCGCCGGTATTTTGGGGAGTCTTGTTCTGCTATTACTCTGGCTACGTATTCGACAAAACTATTTGTCTCCCAAACGCAAATTGCAACGCGCCCTCGAAAAACATCAGCTTTGCCTTTATTACCAGCCAATAATTGATATCAAAACAGAAAAATGTATCGGCGCTGAAGCGTTGTTACGTTGGCCTGGTGAACAGGGGCAAGTAATGAATCCGGCAGAGTTTATTCCGCTGGCAGAAAAGGAGGGGATGATAGAACAGGTAACTGATTATGTTATTGATAATGTCTTCCGCGATCTGGGCGCGTACCTGGCAACACATGCCGATCGCTATGTTTCTATTAACCTGTCGGCCTCCGATTTTCATACGTCACGGTTGATAGCGCGAACCAATCAGAAAACAGAGCAATACGCGGTGCGTCCGCAGCAAATTAAATTTGAAGTGACTGAGCATGCATTTCTTGATGTCGACAAAATGACGCCGATTATTCTGGCTTTCCGCCAGGCTGGTTACGAAGTGGCAATTGATGATTTTGGTATTGGCTACTCTAACTTGCATAACCTTAAATCATTGAATGTCGATATTTTGAAAATCGACAAATCGTTTGTTGAGACGCTGACCACCCATAAAACCAGTCATTTGATTGCTGAACATATCATCGAGCTGGCGCACAGCCTGGGGTTAAAAACGATCGCTGAAGGCGTCGAAACTGAGGAGCAGGTTAACTGGCTGCGCAAACGCGGTGTGCGCTATTGCCAGGGATGGTTCTTTGCGAAGGCGATGCCGCCGCAGGTGTTTATGCAATGGATGGAGCAATTACCCGCGCGGGAGTTAACGCGCGGGCAATAAAACTACAGGCGGTGGCGATAATCGCTGGGAGTGCGATCAAACTGCCGACGGAAAACGCGGGAGAAGGTCTGCTGCGAGACATAACCCAGGTCCATTGCGATATCAAAAATCGGACGCTCGGTGGTGCGCAACTCAACGGCGGCCAGTAACAGGCGGCGTTGGCGAATGTAATCGCCAAGCGTCTGATGCGTCACCGTGCGGAACATCCGTTGCAAGTACCACTTTGAATAGCCTGATTTTTTTGCGACGACATCAATGTTAAGCGGCTGGTCAATATGCTCGTCAATCCATGCGATAAGATCCTGAATAATTTTCTGATGGGACATAAATCTGCCTCTTTTCAGTGTTCAGTTCGTTAATTCATCTGTTGGGGAGTATAATTCCTCAAGTTAACTTGAGGTAAAGCGATTTATGGAAAAGAAATTACCCCGCATTAAAGCGCTGCTAACCCCCGGCGAAGTGGCGAAACGCAGCGGTGTGGCGGTATCGGCGCTGCATTTCTATGAAAGCAAAGGGTTGATTACCAGTGTCCGTAATAGCGGCAATCAGCGCCGATATAAACGTGATGTGTTGCGATATGTCGCAATTATCAAAATTGCTCAGCGTATTGGCATTCCGCTGGCGACCATTGGTGAAGCGTTTGGCGTGTTGCCCGAAGGGCATACGTTAAGTGCGAAAGAGTGGAAACAGCTTTCGTCCCAATGGCGAGAAGAGTTGGATCGGCGCATTCATACCTTAGTGGCGCTGCGTGACGAACTGGATGGATGTATTGGTTGTGGCTGCCTTTCGCGCAGTGATTGCCCGTTGCGTAACCCGGGCGACCGCTTAGGAGAAGAAGGTACCGGCGCACGCTTACTGGAAGATGAACAAAACTAAAGCGCCACAAGGGCGCTTTAGTTTGTTTTCCGGTCTTTGTCTTTCTCTCTATCCCGCTGGTACACAGGAGGGTTTCCCCCGACGTCAACACACCTCATTCGAGCACGTGGTGGAGGTTCCGGTTGGTGTTGATGCTTTAATTGTATGTCACCGGCGTTTCTTCGCCAGTGTAAAAGTATACTTTTTAGCCGCAATATTTTTGTCATCTTAGACGTTTTTTTATCGCAATCCAGAACGGTATACGGCTCGATAACGCTGCAATCTTGCGCACCGACGATAACGTTTGCGCATCAATTGCCTGGTTTTTCTTCGTAAAGACAATAAAAGAGAAAAAAGCAGCAAACTTCGGTTGAAAAAGCCGCTATGATCGCCGGATAATCGTTTGCTTTTTTTACCACCCGTTTTGTATGCGCGGAGCTAAACGTTTGCTTTTTTGCGACGCAGCAAATTGTCGCAAACCTGGAGCAGGAAGATAACGTTTCGCTGGCAGGGGATTGTCCGCCACGCATCTTGACGAAAATTAAACTCTCAGGGGATGTTTTCTTATGTCTACGCCATCAGCGCGTACCGGCGGTTCACTCGACGCCTGGTTTAAAATTTCACAACGTGGAAGCACTGTCCGTCAGGAAGTGGTTGCCGGGTTAACAACGTTTCTGGCGATGGTCTACTCGGTTATCGTCGTTCCAGGTATGTTGGGTAAAGCAGGCTTCCCGCCTGCGGCAGTTTTCGTTGCAACCTGTCTGGTTGCCGGACTCGGTTCTATCGTGATGGGTCTGTGGGCTAATCTGCCGTTGGCGATTGGTTGCGCCATCTCCCTGACGGCGTTTACCGCATTCAGTCTGGTGCTGGGGCAACATATTAGCGTACCTGTCGCGCTGGGTGCCGTGTTCCTGATGGGTGTGCTGTTTACGGTCATTTCTGCCACGGGTATCCGTAGCTGGATTTTGCGCAACTTGCCGCACGGTGTGGCGCACGGCACGGGGATCGGTATCGGTCTGTTCCTGCTGCTCATTGCCGCTAACGGTGTCGGTCTGGTGATTAAAAACCCGCTTGATGGTCTGCCCGTTGCGCTGGGTGATTTCGCGACCTTCCCGGTGATTATGTCACTGGTAGGTCTGGCGGTGATCATCGGCCTGGAAAAACTGAAAGTCCCTGGTGGCATTCTGCTGACCATTATCGGTATCTCAATTGTCGGTTTGATCTTCGATCCTAACGTCCATTTCTCCGGCGTTTTCGCCATGCCTTCATTGAGCGATGAAAACGGCAATTCACTGATTGGCAGCCTGGACATTATGGGCGCGCTGAATCCTGTAGTCCTGCCAAGCGTTCTGGCGCTGGTGATGACGGCAGTATTTGATGCCACCGGAACTATCCGTGCCGTCGCCGGCCAGGCGAACCTGCTGGATAAAGATGGGCAAATTATCGACGGCGGGAAGGCACTGACCACTGACTCCATGAGCAGCGTTTTCTCTGGCCTGGTGGGTGCGGCTCCGGCAGCGGTATACATCGAGTCCGCGGCGGGTACGGCGGCGGGCGGTAAAACCGGTTTGACGGCTATCACCGTTGGCGTGCTGTTCCTGCTGATTCTGTTCCTCTCTCCACTCTCTTACCTCGTTCCGGGGTACGCAACCGCTCCGGCGCTGATGTACGTTGGCCTGCTGATGCTGAGCAACGTGGCGAAAATCGACTTTGCTGATTTTGTTGATGCGATGGCGGGTCTGGTTACGGCGGTATTCATCGTGCTGACCTGTAACATCGTAACAGGCATCATGATCGGCTTCGCGACTCTGGTGATTGGTCGTCTGGTTTCCGGTGAATGGCGCAAGTTGAACATCGGTACGGTCGTTATCGCCGTGGCGCTGGTGACCTTCTATGCGGGTGGCTGGGCTATCTAATCTTTCATCGGATTCTGAAAACGGGTGGCAATGGCTGCCCGTTTTTATTTTCTCCGCACATTGTGTGAGCTTTTGCGATATTCTGAAAAAATGAGAATTCAGGCATAACGTCTTTCTCAGATCATAAAAAACATCGCAAACAGGGAACGCATGGAAATATTCTTCACCATACTGATAATGACCCTCGTGGTCTCGCTGTCCGGGGTGGTCACTCGTGTCATGCCCTTTCAGATCCCGCTTCCGCTTATGCAAATCGCCATCGGTGCGCTACTGGCGTGGCCGACGTTTGGTTTGCATGTGGAGTTTGATCCTGAACTCTTTTTAGTCTTGTTTATCCCGCCGTTGCTGTTCGCTGATGGCTGGAAAACGCCGACCCGTGAATTTCTCGAACATGGTCGAGAGATTTTCGGCCTCGCGCTGGCGCTGGTGGTGGTCACCGTGGTCGGCATTGGCTTCCTTATTTACTGGGTGGTGCCGGGCATTCCGCTGATCCCTGCCTTTGCGCTGGCGGCGGTGCTTTCTCCGACCGATGCTGTGGCGCTCTCCGGGATTGTTGGCGAAGGGCGCATCCCGAAAAAAATCATGGGCATTTTGCAGGGCGAAGCGTTGATGAATGACGCCTCCGGTCTGGTGTCGTTGAAGTTTGCCGTAGCAGTGGCGATGGGGACGATGATCTTCACCGTCGGCGGTGCGACGGTCGAATTTATGAAAGTAGCCATTGGCGGTATTCTCGCCGGTTTTGTGGTGAGCTGGCTGTACGGTCGCTCGCTGCGATTCCTCAGCCGCTGGGGCGGTGATGAACCCGCGACGCAGATCGTCCTGCTGTTCCTGCTGCCATTCGCTTCTTATCTGATTGCCGAACATATTGGCGTTTCCGGCATCCTCGCTGCGGTTGCCGCCGGGATGACCATCACCCGCTCCGGTGTGATGCGCCGTGCGCCGCTGGCAATGCGCCTGCGTGCAAACAGCACCTGGGCGATGCTGGAATTTGTCTTTAACGGCATGGTGTTCCTGCTGTTAGGTCTGCAGCTGCCGGGTATTCTGGAGACGTCGCTGATGGCGGCAGAAATCGACCCTAACGTCGAAATCTGGATGCTGTTTACCGATATCATTCTGATTTATGCGGCGCTGATGCTGGTCCGTTTCGGCTGGCTGTGGACGATGAAAAAGTTCAGCAACCGCTTCCTGAAGAAGAAGCCGATGGAATTTGGTTCCTGGACCACACGAGAAATCCTGATCGCGTCTTTCGCCGGGGTGCGTGGGGCGATCACTCTGGCCGGTGTGCTCTCTATCCCGCTGCTCTTGCCGGATGGTAACGTCTTCCCGGCGCGCTATGAGCTGGTGTTCCTGGCGGCTGGTGTCATTCTCTTCTCGCTGTTTGTCGGCGTGGTGATGTTGCCTATTCTGCTACAACACATTGAAGTCGCGGACCATTCGCAACAATTGAAAGAGGAACGTATTGCGCGAGCGGCAACGGCAGAAGTGGCTATTGTGGCGATCCAGAAAATGGAGGAGCGTCTGGCGGCGGATACCGAAGAGAATATCGATAACCAGCTGCTTACGGAGGTCAGTTCTCGCGTCATTGGTAACCTGCGTCGTCGCGCCGATGGACGTAACGACGTTGAAAGTTCTGTGCAGGAAGAGAACCTTGAGCGTCGCTTCCGTCTGGCGGCATTGCGTTCTGAACGTGCTGAACTGTACCACCTGCGCGCCACGCGGGAGATCAGCAACGAAACGCTGCAAAAATTACTGCACGATCTCGATTTGCTTGAAGCGTTGTTGATTGAGGAAAATCAGTAAGCCGAAAGCGACGTAACCAGGCCCGAGGTAATTTGAAAAAGGTGCAATCTTTTGCACCTTTAACAGGTTAGCTCGGGCTAACATTCATGATTCTAAAACAAATAAGTTATCTCTCTTTTAAAGTCAATTCATTGGCTGTTCTTCGACTTAACCTCAATCTGCATCTTGCATAATATCTGCAGTAATCTTCATAGCGACTGCATGAATATTATCCTCAGTTTGTGACATGTCAGTATGAGAGGTACAATCTTCTTCAAAGAATTTCTGTAGTGTTACCAGGATATCACTATTAATGGAGATATTTTCCTCACCACGGAGAATGGTAATACCCATTCCCTGGACGCTAGCCTCATCGAAATTAACACGATAGAGACGGATATTAAACATCCAGGATTTTGTTAAAACAGAACAGTTGAAATGGCAATTGCTTAAATTGGCATTATTAAAATTAACATTAGCCATATTAGAGCCGGTACATATAACCATTTCGAGGAACGTATTTGTTAACCGCGTAAAAAAGAGTTTGCTATCAATTAAGTTTATATTCTGGAGGGTTGCTTTATTCAGGTTGACACGAGACAGATCAGCATGTTCAAAGTTAATTAAATCAAGTTTAGAGAAGCTAAGGTCGGCTCTAAATAAATTAATATATGGCGCTATTACTTTATAAAGATTTACCTCAGCCATGTATGCCATATAAAAATTTGAATAATCAAGGAAGGTATTTTTAATATTGGCTCTATTCATTGTTGCATTGTAGAATTGAACATGCATAGCGGAGCATGAATTTAGAGTTCCGTCAGTCATTTTTATCTGAGCGAAATTTGAGTCATCGAGAATACAATTATCAAAAAGTATTTTTTCCATTATGGCGAAATTAAAATTCGTTTTATACATATTACAGTCCTGGAAAATAGCGTTTTGTAGTCTGCAACCTGCAAAATTCGAATTGGATAAATCTTCATCTTTAATCACGATACCTTTCAGGCTAAGGTGTGAAAAATCGTAACCACCATTTACTGTCTGTGGGATTTCGATAGTATTATTATGGACGGTGACATTATTTATAAAATATACCACCTTAATTGACACTTCCTTATCTTTATTAAGGTAAACTCTTCTCGTAATTCTATCGTCACATTTATTATTTGCATATGAAGCTATATCTATAAAATATTTATGTATTTTCCTGTCCGTTTCTTTCGTGATTTTTCCTGATGGTAAACTATCATAAATTCTTTTCATTTTCTGAATCAAGCCTATCACTTTTTCATGATCATCCATTTTGAAAAGAGAGAGGGCTTTATTGTCAATTAACGTGTTTTTATGATGTTTGCTGTAATTATCTGATTTTGTTTTCTTTGTATGTGATGGACTTGTGACAGAGTGGTTATCGTTAATCAGGCAAAGAGGGAAAAACATATTATTTAAACCATTATAGCGCATAAAATATCCTTATAATTAACAAGAAAGAAAAGGCATATTCTCTGCATTATCATTTTCTACGACTGTCAAAAATCGCTCATTTTTTAATGAGTTTATTTGTTTAATATTATGGGAAAAGGTGATGCATTTGGGAGAGGAAGAGTATTCCCCGGTCAGACGACCGGGGAAGGGGAGAGATTAATGCGCGCGGCCTTGCTCAACGCCAAAGCCGGTCTGGGAGCGGATAAACTGCGCGCGGAACAGTTCACGCTCACGCGCGCCTTCCGCTGAGTTATCGGTTGCCGAGAAGAACCAGATGCCGAGGAATGCCACGGTGATAGAGAACAGCGCCGGGTATTCATACGGGAAGATAGCCTTTTCGTGACCGAGGATCTGTACCCAAATCGTCGGGCCGAGGATCATCAGTACCACTGCGGTAATCAGCCCCAGCCAGCCACCCATCATCGCGCCACGCGTGGTCAGTTTCGACCAGTACATAGAAAGCAGAATGATCGGGAAGTTACAGCTCGCCGCGATGGCAAACGCCAAGCCTACCATAAAGGCGATGTTCTGATTCTCAAACAGCACGCCGAGGATAATCGCAATCACACCCAAAATCAGGACGGTGATTTTCGATACCCGCAGCTCTTCACGTTCGGTCGCGCCTTTTTTGAAGACGTTAGCGTACAGGTCATGCGAAACCGCTGATGCGCCCGCCAGCGTCAGACCCGCAACCACCGCGAGGATAGTGGCGAAAGCAACCGCTGAAATAAAACCGAGGAACAGGTTGCCGCCCACTGCATTCGCCAGGTGAACGGCCGCCATGTTGTTACCACCAATCAGATGGCCCGCCGCGTCTTTATATTCCGGATTTGCACCAACCAGCATGATCGCGCCGAAGCCAATAATAAAGGTCAGAATATAGAAGTAGCCCATAAACCCAGTGGCGTAGAACACGCTCTTACGCGCTTCGCGGGCATCGCTGACTGTAAAGAAGCGCATCAGAATGTGCGGCAAGCCCGCCGTACCAAACATCAGTCCCAGACCCAGAGAGAGCGCGGAGATCGGATCTTTCACCAGCCCGCCCGGCTTCATGATGTCGACCCCTTTCGGGTGTACCGCCATCGCTTCGCTGAACAGATTGTTGAAGCTAAAGCCGACGTGTTTCATCACCATAAAGGCCATAAAGCTGGCACCGAACAGCAACAGAACGGCTTTAATAATTTGTACCCAAGTGGTCGCCAGCATGCCGCCGAACAGGACGTACATCATCATCAGCACGCCGACCAGCACCACTGCAATGTGATAGTTAAGGCCAAACAGCAGCTCGATCAGTTTACCTGCGCCCACCATCTGGGCGATAAGGTAAAGCGCCACCACCACCAGAGAACCACAGGCCGAAAGAATACGAATCGGCCCTTGTTTCAGACGATAAGAGGCTACATCGGCAAAGGTGTAACGCCCCAGGTTACGCAGACGTTCGGCAATCAGGAACAAAATGATCGGCCAGCCCACCAGGAAGCCCAGCGAGTAAATTAAGCCATCATAGCCGGAGGTAAACACCAGCGCGGAGATCCCCAAAAATGAGGCGGCGGACATATAGTCACCGGCAATCGCCAGCCCGTTCTGGAAGCCTGTGATATTGCCGCCTGCCGTGTAGTAGTCGCTACGAGAACGTACGCGTTTTGATGCCCAGTAAGTAATGCCGAGCGTAAACACGACGAAAATCAGGAACATAATAATCGCCTGCCAGTTCGTTGGCTGGCGCTCTACGGCCCCGCTAATAGCATCCGCGGCGTTAGCTGCGAAAGGGAGTGTGGCGGCAAGCGCCGTCAGAACTCTTTTCATGATGCTTGTACCTCATGCAGGACTTCATTATTAAGACGGTCGAATTCGCCGTTCGCCCGCCAGATGTAGATACCAGTGAGAACAAAGGAGATCACTATTACCCCAACGCCAACTGGAATACCGCGTGTGACGCTGGTGTTCGGATTCAGCGGGGTGCCCAGCCAGCCGGGCGCGAAGGCGATCAGTAAAATAAAGCCGATATAAACTGCCAGCATAATAATCGACAGGATGGTGGCAAACCGTTGCCGTTTTTCGACTAACTCCCTGAAATGCGCATTGTCTTCTATCCGCTGATAAATAGTGCCATTCATCACAGATTCTCCAGAGGTAATGTAGGGATTGTTTTAATTCCCGCTCCCTTATGGGAGAAGGTTAACGCTCGGGTAACCCTTGCCGAATGTAGGCCGGATAAGGCGTTATACGCCGCATCCGGCAATCAATGCCTGATGCGACGCTGTCGCGTCTTATCAGGCCTACAAACCGTTACCGACTCGCATCCGGCAATTGTGGGTTACGATGGCATCGCGATAGCCTGCTTCTCTTCAAGCAGCTTCTCGACTACGCCAGGATCGGCAAGCGTCGAGGTATCGCCCAGGTTGCTGGTATCGCCCGCCGCAATTTTGCGCAGAATACGGCGCATAATTTTGCCGGAGCGGGTTTTAGGCAGGGAGTCGGTCCAGTGCAGCACGTCTGGCGTCGCCAGCGGGCCAATCTCTTTACGCACCCAGTTGCGGACTTCTGCGTACAGTTCTGGTGACGGTTCCTCCCCGTGATTAAGCGTGACGTAGGCGTAGATCGCCTGACCTTTAATATTGTGCGGAATACCGACGACAGCGGCTTCGGCAATCTTCGGATGGGCCACCAGCGCCGACTCAATCTCCGCCGTCCCCAGACGGTGACCAGAGACGTTCAGCACGTCGTCTACGCGCCCGGTGATCCAGTAATAGCCATCTTCATCGCGCCGCGCGCCGTCGCCGCTGAAATACATATTTTTGAAGGTGGAGAAGTAGGTCTGCTCAAAACGTTCGTGATCGCCAAACAGCGTACGCGCCTGACCCGGCCAGGAGTCGGTGATCACCAGACTGCCTTCGGTGGCCCCTTCCAGCGGGTTACCTTCGTTATCGACCAGCGCCGGTTGCACGCCGAAGAACGGACGTGTTGCCGAACCGGCTTTCAGCTCGGTAGCGCCAGGCAGCGGGGTGATCATGAAACCGCCGGTTTCGGTCTGCCACCAGGTATCGACCACCGGGCATTTCTCGTTGCCGATTTTTTTCCAGTACCACTCCCACGCTTCTGGGTTAATTGGCTCGCCCACGGAACCGAGAATGCGCAGCGACGAACGATCGGTGCCTTCAATCGCTTTATCGCCTTCCGCCATCAGCGCGCGAATCGCCGTGGGCGCGGTATAGAGAATATTGACCTGATGCTTATCCACCACCTGCGCCATACGGGCAGGCGTCGGCCAGTTCGGTACGCCTTCAAACATCAGCGTGGTCGCGCCGCAGGCCAACGGGCCGTACAGCAAATAACTGTGTCCGGTAACCCAACCCACATCGGCGGTGCACCAGTAGATATCGCCCGGATGATAATCAAAGACATATTTAAAGGTCAGCGCCGCGTACACCAGATAACCGCCGGTAGTGTGCAGTACGCCTTTCGGCTTACCGGTAGAACCGGAGGTATAGAGAATAAACAGCGGATCTTCGGCGTTCATCTCTTCCGCCTGATGCTGATCGCTGGCTTGCTCAACCAGGTCGTGCCACCACAGGTCGCGCCCTTCCTGCCAGTCAATTTTTCCGCCAGTACGCTTCAGTACCACCACATGCTCTACGCTGGTGACGTTCGGGTTTTTTAGTGCGTCATCAACGTTTTTCTTCAGCGGAATACTACGCCCGGCGCGCACGCCTTCGTCGGAAGTGATCACCAACCGTGAGTTAGAATCGATAATGCGTCCGGCAACGGCTTCCGGCGAGAAGCCGCCGAAAATCACCGAATGCACCGCGCCAATACGGGCGCAGGCCAGCATCGCAACCGCGGCTTCCGGCACCATCGGCATATAAATCGCCACCACATCACCTTTTTTAATGCCCAGCTCGAGCAGGGTATTAGCGAAGCGGCAGACGTCGCGGTGCAGCTCTTTATAGCTGATATGTTTGCTCTGGCTGGCGTCGTCGCCTTCCCAGATGATGGCGGTACGATCGCCGTTTTCTTGCAGATGGCGGTCAAGGCAGTTTGCCGCCAGATTCAGCGTGCCGTCCTCGTACCATTTAATGGACACATTACCGGGGGCAAAGGAGGTGTTTTTCACCTTCTGGTACGGTTTGATCCAGTCGAGAATTTTTCCCTGTTCGCCCCAGAAGGTATCAGGTGCGTTAATAGATTGTTGATACATCGCCTCGTACTGCTGAGGGTTTATCAGGCAACGGTCTGCGATGTTGGCAGGAATGGTGTGTTTGTGAATTTGACTCATGCTTTTGTTCTCCTTGTAGGATGTTAATAATATGTGGCATAAGCGTTAAATGTAGGGGTATTGGCAGTTTTGTTTAGTATTTGGGCGACAGATCACGCAAAAGTAGAATTGTGCAAATAAACGGCAGGGTAATTTTTGAAGGTCAGCAACAAAAGTTGATTAATTCTTTGAGGAACATGCAGTTATGCATGCTGTTGAAAAAGAGGAAGATACTGACTAACTCTAAAGTGGTATTTTACATGCACTTACAATTGATTAAAGACAACATTCACAGTGTGGTTATTTGTTACACATAGGGGCGAGCAATGTCATGACAGTGTAGGTGCGGTTACTGTCGTGAAAAACAATAAAAACCGCCATTGCAACAATGGCGCAATTCGGATGAAGCCCCTATGACAAGGATAAAAATAAACGCACGCCGTATCTTCAGCTTATTGATTCCTTTTTTCTTTTTCACTTCTGTTCACGCTGAACAAACGGCTGCTCCCGCAAAACCTGTAACTGTGGAAGCGAAGAATGAAACCTTTGCCCCGCAGCATCCCGATCAATATCTCTCCTGGAAAGCCACCTCGGAACAGTCAGAGCGTGTTGACGCCCTGGCGGAAGATCCGCGGCTGGTGATCCTGTGGGCGGGGTATCCCTTCTCGCGCGATTACAACAAGCCGCGTGGACATGCTTTTGCTGTGACCGATGTGCGTGAAACCCTGCGTACCGGTGCGCCGAAAAACGCTGAAGATGGTCCGCTACCGATGGCGTGCTGGAGTTGTAAAAGCCCGGATGTGGCGCGTCTGATCCAGAAAGACGGCGAAGATGGCTACTTCCACGGTAAATGGGCGCGCGGCGGCCCGGAAATCGTCAACAACTTAGGTTGTGCCGACTGCCATAACACCGCCTCACCAGAGTTCGCCAAAGGCAAACCGGAGTTAACCCTTTCCCGTCCGTATGCGGCTCGCGCGATGGAAGCCATTGGTAAACCTTTTGAGAAAGCCGGACGTTTCGACCAGCAATCGATGGTTTGCGGTCAGTGCCATGTGGAGTATTACTTCGACGGCAAAAACAAAGCGGTTAAATTCCCGTGGGATGACGGCATGAAAGTCGAAAATATGGAGCAGTATTACGACAAAATTGCCTTCTCTGACTGGACTAACTCCCTGTCGAAAACGCCAATGCTGAAAGCGCAGCACCCGGAATATGAAACCTGGACAGCGGGCATTCACGGTAAAAACAACGTGACCTGTATCGACTGCCATATGCCAAAAGTGCAGAACGCCGAAGGCAAACTCTACACCGACCATAAAATTGGTAATCCGTTTGATAACTTCGCCCAGACTTGTGCGAACTGCCATACCCAGGACAAAGCTGCCTTGCAAAAAGTGGTCGCGGAACGTAAGCAGTCGATTAACGACCTGAAAATCAAGGTTGAAGATCAACTGGTTCACGCTCACTTCGAAGCGAAAGCGGCGCTGGACGCAGGTGCGACGGAAGCCGAAATGAAGCCGATTCAGGACGATATCCGTCATGCCCAGTGGCGTTGGGATCTGGCGATCGCTTCCCACGGCATTCATATGCACGCACCGGAAGAAGGTCTGAGGATGCTCGGTACGGCGATGGATAAAGCGGCGGATGCACGCACCAAACTGGCGCGCCTGTTGGCGACCAAAGGCATCACCCATGAAATCCAGATCCCGGATATCTCGACCAAAGAGAAAGCCCAGCAGGCCATTGGCCTGAACATGGAACAAATCAAGGCCGAGAAGCAGGACTTCATCAAAACGGTGATCCCGCAGTGGGAAGAGCAGGCACGTAAAAACGGTCTGTTAAGCCAATAACCCCGTTCCGCCTCGCAAGGGGCGGAAAACACAATGGAGTGAATATGAGCGTATTACGTTCGTTATTAACTGCCGGGGTGCTGGCGTCGGGCCTGTTGTGGAGCCTGAACGGAATTACCGCTACCCCTGCGGCGCAGGCATCTGATGATCGCTACGAAGTTACCCAGCAGCGTAACCCGGATGCCGCCTGTCTGGACTGTCATAAACCAGATACCGAAGGTATGCATGGCAAACATGCTTCCGTTATCAACCCGAATAACAAACTGCCGGTCACCTGCACCAACTGTCACGGCCAGCCATCACCGCAACACCGCGAAGGGGTGAAAGATGTGATGCGCTTTAACGAGCCGATGTACAAGGTTGGAGAGCAGAACAGCGTCTGTATGTCCTGCCATCTGCCGGAACAGTTGCAAAAAGCGTTCTGGCCGCACGATGTCCACGTAACCAAAGTGGCGTGCGCCAGCTGCCATTCCCTGCATCCACAGCAAGATACGATGCAGACGTTAAGTGACAAAGGACGGATTAAGATTTGCGTCGATTGCCACAGCGATCAGCGCACCAATCCGAACTTTAACCCGGCGTCTGTTCCGTTGCTTAAGGAGCAGCCATGACCTGGTCTCGTCGCCAGTTTCTCACCGGCGTCGGCGTGCTGGCAGCCGTCAGCGGCACCGCAGGACGCGTGGTGGCGAAAACGTTGAATATCAATGGGGTACGTTACGGCATGGTGCATGACGAGTCGTTATGCATCGGCTGTACCGCCTGTATGGATGCTTGTCGGGAAGTGAACAAGGTGCCGGAAGGCGTCTCGCGCCTGACGATTATTCGTAGCGAGCCGCAGGGCGAATTTCCTGATGTGAAATATCGCTTCTTCCGTAAGTCTTGCCAGCACTGTGATCATGCGCCGTGCGTTGACGTCTGCCCGACCGGTGCGTCTTTTCGTGATGCCGCTAGCGGGATTGTCGATGTTAATCCTGATCTCTGCGTCGGTTGTCAGTACTGCATCGCCGCCTGTCCGTACCGCGTGCGCTTTATCCATCCGGTCACGAAGACGGCGGACAAATGCGATTTCTGCCGTAAGACCAATTTGCAGGCCGGTAAGCTGCCCGCGTGCGTTGAGGCTTGCCCGACGAAGGCGCTGACGTTTGGCAATCTGGACGATCCTAACAGTGAGATTTCGCAACTGCTGCGCCAGAAGCCTACTTACCGCTACAAGCTGGCGCTGGGAACCAAACCGAAGCTGTACCGCGTACCGTTTAAATACGGGGAGGTGAGCCAATGACGCAGACTTCCGCATTTCATTTTGAATCGCTGGTGTGGGACTGGCCGATTGCCATCTACCTGTTTTTGATTGGTATTTCTGCTGGTTTGGTGACGCTGGCTGTGCTGTTACGTCGCTTCTACCCGCAGGCGGGCGGTGCAGACAGTACGTTGCTGCGCACCACGCTGATTGTCGGGCCGGGCGCGGTGATCCTCGGTCTGTTGATCCTCGTCTTCCACCTGACAAGACCGTGGACCTTCTGGACGCTGATGTTCCACTACAGTTTTACCTCGGTGATGTCGATGGGGGTGATGCTGTTTCAGCTTTACATGGTGGTGCTGGTGCTGTGGCTGGCGAAAATCTTTGAACATGATTTGCTTGCCCTGCAACAACGCTGGTTGCCGAAGCTGGGGATCGTGCAAAAGGTTCTGAGCCTGCTGACGCCCGTTCATCGCGGACTGGAAACATTGATGCTGGTGCTGGCGGTGCTGCTGGGGGCTTATACCGGTTTTCTGCTGTCGGCGCTGAAATCGTATCCGTTCCTTAATAACCCGATCCTGCCGGTGCTGTTCCTCTTCTCCGGCATCTCGTCCGGTGCGGCGGTGGCACTGATCGCCATGGCGATACGCCAACGCAGTAACCCGCATTCCACGGAAGCGCAGTTTGTACACCGTATGGAAATCCCCGTGGTATGGGGTGAAATCTTCCTGCTGGTGGCGTTTTTTGTCGGTCTGGCGCTGGGCGATGACGGTAAAGTGCGTGCGCTGGTGGCGGCATTGGGCGGCGGTTTCTGGACGTGGTGGTTCTGGCTTGGTGTCGCCGGGCTGGGGCTGATTGTGCCAATGTTGCTCAAACCGTGGGTCAATCGCAGTTCCGGCATTCCTGCCGTGCTGGCGGCGTGTGGGGCCAGTCTGGTCGGCGTGTTGATGTTGCGATTTTTCATTCTCTACGCCGGGCAGTTAACGGTGGCGTAAGCCAGAACAGAGGTGGTTTCTGGACGTATTCCTTCCTGAAGTCGGTTTTCTGGCGCTGTTGTTAAGTCTCGGGGTCAACGTGTTGACCCCGTTGACGGCCTTTGCGGGAGTGCGGTTGCGCTGGCCTGCCATGATGCGACTCACTTGCATCGGCATTCTGGCACAGTTCGCGCTCCTGCTGCTCGCCTTTGGCGTACTGACGTATTGTTTTCTCATCAGCGATTTCTCGGTCATTTATGTCGCCCAACATAGCTACAGCTTGCTGTCGTGGGAACTCAAACTGGCGGCGGTATGGGGTGGTCATGAAGGTTCGCTGCTGCTTTGGGTTCTGCTGCTTTCCGCCTGGAGCACGCTGTTTGCCTGGCATTATCGGCAGCAAACCGATCCGCTATTTCCGCTGACGTTAGCCGTTTTATCTCTCATGCTCGCCGCACTGCTACTGTTTGTGGTGCTGTGGTCCGATCCCTTCGTGCGGATATTTCCACCAGCAATCGAAGGCCGAGATCTCAATCCGATGCTGCAACATCCCGGTCTTATCTTTCATCCACCGCTGCTTTACCTTGGCTATGGCGGTTTGATGGTAGCGGCGAGCGTGGCGCTGGCGAGTCTACTGCGCGGCGAGTTTGATGGTGCCTGCGCCCGAATTTGCTGGCGCTGGGCGTTACCTGGCTGGAGTGCATTAACTGCGGGGATCATCCTCGGTTCCTGGTGGGCCTACTGCGAACTCGGCTGGGGCGGCTGGTGGTTCTGGGATCCGGTGGAAAACGCCTCTTTATTACCCTGGCTTTCTGCCACTGCGCTGCTGCACAGTTTATCCCTGACACGCCAGCGGGGGATTTTTCGTCACTGGTCGCTGTTGTTGGCGATAGTTACTCTGATGCTGTCGCTGCTGGGCACCTTAATTGTCCGTTCTGGCATTCTGGTTTCGGTTCATGCGTTCGCTCTGGATAACGTTCGCGCTGTGCCGTTGTTCAGCCTGTTTGCACTGATTAGCCTTGCGTCTCTGGCTCTGTATGGCTGGCGAGCGCGGGACGGTGGCCCGGCGGTGCGTTTTTCGGGGTTATCGCGGGAAATGTTAATCCTCGCTACGCTGTTGCTGTTTTGCGCAGTGCTACTGATCGTGCTGGTGGGAACGCTTTATCCGATGATTTACGGCCTGCTGGGCTGGGGACGCCTCTCCGTTGGCGCACCGTATTTTAACCGCGCGACGTTACCGTTTGGTCTGTTGATGTTGGTGGTGATTGTGCTGGCGACGTTTGTCTCTGGTAAACGCGCGCAGCTTCCGGCGCTGCTGGCGCATGCGGGCGTGCTGTTATTTGCCGCAGGGATCGTGGTTTCCAGCGTCAGCCGTCAGGAGATCAGCCTGAATTTACAGCCGGGCCAGCAGGTGATGCTGGCAGGATACACCTTCCGTTTTGAGCGCCTCGATCTACAAGCCAAAGGCAATTACACCAGCGAAAAAGCGATAGTGGCGCTGTTTGACCATCAGCAACGCATTGGTGAATTAACGCCGGAGCGGCGTTTTTACGAAGCACGTCGTCAGCAAATGATGGAACCGTCAATTCGCTGGAACGGCATCCATGACTGGTATGCGGTCATGGGGGAGAAAACTGGGCCGGATCGTTACGCTTTTCGTTTGTATGTACAAAGCGGTGTGCGCTGGATCTGGGGGGGAGGATTGTTGATGATTGCAGGCGCATTATTAAGCGGATGGCGGGGGAGGAAGCGCGATGAGTAAAGGACTTCTCACGCTACTGCTGTTATTTACCTGTTTTGCGCGCGCTCAGGTTGTAGACACCTGGCAATTCGCTAATCCGCAACAACAGCAACAGGCGTTAAATATTGCCAGCCAGTTACGTTGTCCGCAGTGCCAGAATCAAAACTTACTCGAATCCAACGCGCCGGTGGCAGTCAGTATGCGCCATCAGGTTTACAGCATGGTGGCGGAGGGGAAGAACGAAGTCGAAATCATTGGCTGGATGACCGAACGCTACGGAGATTTTGTTCGCTATAACCCACCGTTAACGGGTCAGACGCTGGTGTTGTGGGCGCTGCCAGTGGTGTTGTTACTGCTGATGGCACTGATCCTCTGGCGAGTGAGGGCGAAGCGATGAAACAGCCTCAAATACCGGTGAAAATGCTGACAACACTCACGATATTGATGGTATTCCTCTGTGTCGGCAGTTATCTGTTAAGCCCAAAATGGCAGGCGGTACGTGCGGAGTATCAGCGTCAGCGCGATCCGCTACATCAGTTTGCCAGCCAGCAAACCCCGGAAGCGCAGCTTCAGGCATTGCAGGATAAAATCCGCGCTAATCCGCAAAACAGCGAACAGTGGGCGTTACTGGGCGAGTACTATCTGTGGCAAAACGATTACAGCAATTCGCTGCTGGCGTACCGTCAGGCGTTGCAACTACGTGGTGAGAACGCTGAACTGTATGCGGCGCTGGCGACGGTGCTTTATTACCAGGCCAGCCAGCATATGACCGCCCAGACTCGCGCAATGATCGACAAAGCCCTCGCGCTGGACTCTAACGAAATCACCGCTCTGATGCTGCTGGCTTCCGATGCGTTTATGCAGGCGAATTACGCGCAAGCCATCGAACTATGGCAAAAAGTGATGGATCTCAACTCACCCCGGATCAACCGGACACAGCTGGTCGAGTCGATTAATATGGCGAAATTGTTGCAGCGGAGATCGGATTAATCATCTGGTGATGAAGATTATGTTATTGAGCTGCATAAAAAATAATCGAATGAACATATACCAAAAATAATCACTAATCAGTATTATTGCAGATTAAACAAATAAAAATCTTTCCATAACAAATGGTTATTCATTAATCCTGCCATAAACTCGCGTTATTATGCATTAATGCAGCGAAAAGCTCTGTTGTTAAAGGGTTGCGCAACATACCGCGCAAATGATACTGATCATAAGCGTTAAAAAAATCTACAAACCAACGCAACACAATTCATGCCCTGGCAGTATGTCACGTTCTCGCGTTTCTGAACGGGGAACGGCGCTCCATTGAGGAAGTCATTCATATGAAAAATATAAAATTCAGCCTGGCCTGGCAGATTCTGTTTGCTATGGTGCTGGGCATTCTCCTGGGAAGCTACCTGCACTACCATAGCGACAGCCGCGACTGGCTGGTCGTCAATTTGCTCTCTCCGGCGGGTGATATCTTCATCCATCTGATCAAAATGATTGTTGTGCCGATTGTGATCTCCACGCTGGTGGTGGGTATCGCGGGTGTTGGTGATGCCAAACAGCTCGGGCGTATTGGCGCGAAAACCATTATCTACTTCGAGGTGATCACCACCGTCGCCATCATTTTGGGGATCACTCTGGCGAACGTCTTCCAGCCCGGTGCCGGGGTGGATATGTCGCAGCTGGCGACCGTTGATATCTCGAAATATCAGAGCACTACGGAAGCGGTACAAAGCAGTTCCCACGGCATTATGGGCACGATTTTGTCGCTGGTGCCGACGAACATTGTGGCGTCGATGGCGAAAGGCGAAATGCTGCCGATCATCTTCTTCTCGGTGCTGTTTGGTCTGGGGCTTTCTTCCCTGCCCGCGACGCATCGTGAACCGCTGGTGACCGTGTTCCGCTCCATCTCTGAAACCATGTTTAAAGTGACTCACATGGTGATGCGTTATGCGCCGGTGGGTGTGTTTGCGCTGATTGCGGTGACGGTGGCTAACTTTGGTTTCTCTTCTCTGTGGCCACTGGCGAAACTGGTGCTGCTGGTGCATTTCGCCATTCTGTTCTTCGCGCTGGTAGTGCTGGGAATTGTGGCGCGCCTGTGCGGGTTAAGCGTCTGGATCCTGATTCGTATTCTGAAAGATGAGCTGATTCTGGCGTACTCCACTGCCAGCTCTGAAAGCGTACTGCCGCGAATTATTGAGAAGATGGAAGCCTACGGAGCACCGGCGTCGATCACCAGCTTCGTGGTGCCGACCGGTTACTCTTTTAACCTTGATGGTTCGACGCTGTATCAAAGTATTGCCGCTATTTTCATCGCTCAGCTGTATGGCATTGACCTGTCCATCTGGCAGGAAATCATTCTGGTGCTGACGCTGATGGTGACCTCGAAAGGGATTGCTGGCGTGCCTGGCGTGTCGTTTGTGGTGTTGCTGGCAACGCTGGGTAGCGTAGGTATTCCGCTGGAAGGTCTGGCGTTTATTGCCGGTGTTGACCGTATCCTCGATATGGCGCGTACTGCGCTGAACGTGGTGGGTAATGCGCTGGCGGTGCTGGTGATTGCCAAGTGGGAACACAAATTTGACCGCAAAAAGGCGCTGGCTTATGAGCGTGAAGTGCTGGGCAAATTTGATAAAACTGCGGATCAATAATTGAAGATTGCCGGGGATATCCACCCGGCAATGTGTGAATGCCTGATGCGACGCTGGTGCGTCTTATCAGGCCTACGTCAGACAGCGCAATAGCCTGATTTAGCGTGATTTTGTAGGTCGGATAAGGCGTTTACGCCGCATCCGACATCAACGCCTGATGCGACGCTTGCCGCGTCTTATCAGGCCTACGCCAGACAGCGCAATAGCCTGATTTAGCGTGATTTTGTAGGTCGGATAAGGCGTTTACGCCGCATCCGACATCAA
>ERZ1027256.41-NODE-41-length-88416-cov-10.705062_pt1 | contig 88416 bp, 94 predicted proteins | sample MGYA00519242_ERZ1027256 | MGnify/ENA primary metagenome ERZ1027256 (study PRJEB26926, sample SAMN06164394) | human gut metagenome | biome: ENVO:00009003; feature: ENVO:2100002; material: ENVO:00002003 | host: Homo sapiens | place: USA | collected 2012 ...
CCTTGTAATAGTAGGTATTGCCGTTTTCGATGTAGCTGGTGTTGGTGTAGGACGTGCCGGTGACGGTAGAATACTTGATGTAATCGCCGTCCTTGCTGCGGGCGCGGTACACCTCGTACTTAGCCGCACCCGCGACCTTGTCCCACTTCAGCGTGGGACGGCCCTGACTGTCGTTGCCGCCGGTAACGCTGGGGGCTGTCAGGCCCAGTCGGCAGGTCACAGCAACCACGTCGCTCCAAGGGCCTGCCGTGCCGTTGGCGTCCAAAGCGCGGACCTTGTAGTAATACGTACTGCCGCTGGTCAGATAGGAGCTGTTGGTGTAGCCGGTAGACGTCTGGGTACTGTACTTACTGTAGTTTCCATTCTGGCTGTAGGAACGGTACACCTCGTACTTGGCCGCGCCGGTGACGGCGTTCCATTTCAGGGTCGGACGGCCCTGCGCATCGTTGCCGCCGGTAACGGTGGGAGCGGACAGGCCGGTGCAGTGGACATCCGCGTTATACAGAGCGCTGTTCCCCTCGCCGGCGATCTGGATGGAGGTCCACTGGGTCACGGAGCCGTTGAAGTAGACATCCTTCAGCGCAGTGTCATAGCGGAAAGCGCAGATGCCGATGGATTTCACCGTGTTGGGCAGGGTGATGGTTTTCAGGCTGGGGCAGTCGTTGAAGGCGTAATTGCTCAGATAGGTGACGCCGCCGGACACCGTGGCGGTGGTCAGCTTGGCCATCTGGCTGCAGACGGCATCGCCCATAGTCCGCAGGCCGCCGGGCAGCGTGATCGCGGTGATGCTGTCGCAGTGGGTGAAGGCGTTGGACTCGATGGTGGTAACGCTGCTGGGGATGGTGATGGCGCTCAGTCTGGTGCAGCCCAGAAACAGGCAGGAGCCGATGCGCTTCAGGCCGCTGGGAAGCGAAGCAGAGGTCAACTGGGTGCAGTTGGAGAACATGGAATAGCCCAGCTCCGTAATGCCGCTGTTCACCACGACCTTGTTGACGCGCTGGATGCGGGCCTTGGTACACCATGGCGCGGCACTGTTGCCGTCGTCATCCATGTCGTAGTTATACGTGGCGCCGGTGCCGCTGATGGTCAGGGTGCCGGTGTTGTCCAGCGTCCAAGTGGCGCTGTCGCCGCACTTGCCGCTGGCCAGCGCGGCGGCGTAGGCGGTGTCCACCATGCCCAGTGGAAGGACGCTGAGCAGCATGAGAGCCGCCAACAGGATGGATAGGATTCGTTTTTTCACAGAAACTCCCCTTTTCTTTATGATCTCCGCCGGTATGTGCCGGCAGGTCATTACAACGATAGAATACACCCGTTTTTGTGCGATTTCAATAAGCTGGCTGCATAGTATCGAGGGTTTTTTTGCAAAAACGGAAAAATCGCATAAATAAAGAGAACGGCGGAAACCGTTCTCTTTTTTGCGTATGTGGGCGGTCACAGGATGGGGCCGCGGCGGTCGGGGTCCTGTGGTGCGAAGTCCGACAGGCCCTTGCGGCACACCACGCAGCCCGCCACGCCCACCGCCGCCATGGCGGCCAGCGCGGCTCCGACGCCGCCGGTGCCGTTGAACAGTCCCAGCGGATCGTTCATGGCGTTGAAGGCGGCGTGGGCGGCAAAGCCGGGCAGGATGCTGCCGGTGCGGCGGCGGAGGAAGCCGAAGGCCAGACCCATCAGGAAGGCGTAGACCATCTGGATGGGCGTCCCATGGACCAGGCCGAAGATGGCGGCCTGTAATACCAGAGCCAGCCAGGGCGGCATGGCACGCTCCAGACGGGTCTGGATGACGCCGCGAAACGTCAGTTCCTCCGCCAGCGGGCCCAGCACTGCCATGGTCAGGAACGTGTTCAGGCCGGTGGAGGTCAGGACGGACATATCCGCGTTGTACGCGGCCATCCACGCCTCCGGCAGGAGGGACAGCGCCAGATCCGTCAGGACGTACAGCACGATGCCGGCAAAGGAACAGAAGCCGGCAGTCCAACCGGAGCAGCGGCGCAGGCACACGGCCTCCGGCAGCGGCGTCTGGCGTATTTTGAACCACAGCAGCAATCCCGCCGCGATGAAGAAATCGGCCAGCAGCGTGGCGGTGTCCGCGCCGTCCAGGATGCTCTGGGGATCGAAGCCGCCGGGACGCAGCGCGGAGCCGGCGATGGCGATGGCGGCGTAGATCGCGCCGGTCAACAGCTGCACTCCCAGAAAGAACAGCACGTACAACGCAGATTTCCCCAGCGCGGTCAGCACGCCTCTGGCGGTATAGGGGTGTCGGTGTTCCATACAGTCTCCTTTCTCACAGATCAGGTCCGGGTACGGTCAGGGTCAGTATAGCAGGGCGCGGCGGTTGGTGTCCAGCAACTCTGCGTTGCGTTGGTGGTTTTTTGGCCAAAGCGGCGCAACTTCAGGTTGTCATCGCAAAACAAACAGTCCACGGCAAAGCCGTGGACTGTTTGTTTTATAGCTTTATGTCGCAGGACATACTCATGACAGCGCGTCCGCCCACGCGGACGGTGACGGTATCGCCGTCTGCATACAGGCGGCTGCGGATCTCCGAGGGGCGGTGCATATGCTCGCCCTGCAAAAATACGTTCTCCTGCTCCGGCTGCACCATACCGTGGCGGTAGAGGTAGTAGGTCAATGCGCCGTTGCTGGTGCCGGTGGCGCACTCCTCCGGGATGTCGTACAGCGGCGCATAGTTGCTGCAATAGGCGGTGCAGCCGTCGCCGAGGCAGAACATGTGGACGCCAGTGACATCATACTTCTTGGACAGCGCCGTTACCGCTGCCTCGTTCTGGACGGCACGCAGCAGCGTATCGCGGTCGCGGACGGGCATCATGATGTCGGCCAAGCCGGTGGACACGATGGCGGGCAGCAGGCTGTCGGGGCGATCCGCCGGAGTCAGGCCGTAGGCTTCGTACAGCTCCGGCAGCTCCGGCTCCGTCAGTTCCCGTATCCAGTGGGGCGGCGCCATATCCATCCACACCGTATCGCCCCGAACGCCGATGGTCAGATCCGCGGCCTTGGTGTGGGCGGTGATATCGCCGTCACCGATGCGCCCCAGCGCCCGCAGCAGCGCGAAGGAGGCGATGGTGGCGTGGCCGCAGAGCTCTACCTCCCCCGCCGGTGTGAAGTAGCGCAGGATCACGCTGCCATCAGGGCTTCGGGTGACGAAAGCGGTCTCGGAGTGCTTGAACTCGGCGGCGATCTGCTGCATCTCCGCGTCGGTCAGCGGGCGGTCCGGCAGCACCACGCCGGCCTGATTGCCGCCGAACAGGCGGGCGGAAAAAGCGTCCATGACATAGGCTTCCATAGGGCGTACCTCCCAGTTTTTTTAATGAAGATCATTATAAACTGTCTCGCCTTTCATGACAAGAGTATTTGACAGAACGACTTTTTTTCGTTAGAATAGAATTATATATCCGAAACGGAAATCAAAAAGAAAGGAACCTCATCCAAAATGCTCAATGAGCGCAGTCTGTTATCGCAATTCCTGCATTTCGCAGCCGCTACGGTGGCATCCCTCATGGTTTTCAGCCTGTATTCCATCGTAGACGGGCTGATGGTGGCCAAGGGCGTAGGCGAATACGCCATGGCGGCGGTAAATCTGGCGGTGCCGTTCACCAACGTGCTGTTCTCCATCGGCGTCATCTTCGCCGTCGGCACCAGCACCATCATCGCTATCTATCTGGGACAAAACCAGGGCGAGAAGGCCAATGGCCTGTTCTCCCAGAACATCGTGCTGCTGACCTGCATCGGCCTGACCATCACTGTCCTCGTCTTCGTATTTCTGGAGCCGTTCGCCGTACTGCTGGGCGCAAAGGGCGTAACGTATCAATATACTATCGATTATCTCAAGGGCCTTGCGCCCTTCGCCGTGTGCTTCATCGTCTCCTATAATATGGAGGTGCTGATCAAGACCGACGGCTTTCCCCGTCTGGCCATTCTGACGGTCATCACCGGCTGTCTGGCCAACTGTGTGCTGGACTACGTGGCCATCTTCGTTCTGGACTGGGGCGTTTGGGGCGCGGCCTTCGCCACGGGCCTTTCCCAGCTTCTGACGTGCATCATCTATCTGCGCCACTTTCTGGGCGGACACAACACGTTCCACTTCGTAAAGTTCAGGATGGACTGGAGCATCTACAAGCGTCTGATCCCGCTGGGCTTTGCCGACGGCGTGACGGAGCTGTGCAACGGCGTGATGATCTTCCTGTTCAACCGGGTCATCCTCCGGTGCCTCGGCGACGACGGACTGGTGTGCTACACCATCATCGCCTATGTGAACACCCTCATCATCAACACGATGCTGGGTATCTCCCAGGGCAGCCAGCCGCTGGTCAGCTACCACTACGGCAAGGAGGACGCGGCAGGCTGCAGGAAGCTGCTGCGGTACGGTTTTACGTCGGTGGGCATCATGACGGCGGTGATCTTCGCCGGTGTGATGATCTTTGCCCCCCAGATCGCCGGGATCTTCCTCGGCGCGGAAAAGCCGGAGCTGCTGGGCAGCGCAGCCGGTGCGCTGCGGCGGTACGGTCTGTGCTACATACTGCTGGGAAGCAACATCCTCATGGGCGGCTTCCTGACGGCGGTGGAGCGGCCGAAGGCTGCCATCTCCATCTCCGTGGGCCGCGGACTTGCGTTTCAGGCCGGTGCGCTGCTGCTGTTGGCGGCAGCCGTGGGCGGCACGGGCATCTGGTTCGCGCCGGTGATCTCCGAGGCGCTGTGTGCGGTGATGGCGGTATGGTTCCTCCGCCGGTTCCTGCGGAAAACCGCGGCATAACGAGCATACAAAAAGTATCCCACGGCACAGCCGTGGGATACTTTTTGCGCTCTATGGGATGTGTGCCTTACGCCTGCGCGGCCTTTTCCGCCATCATGCCCCGTATCACCTCGTCGATGCGGCGGGCAATGCGGCAGAAATCCTCCGCCGTGTAGCCCCTGGTGGTCATGGCGGCGGTGCCGATACGGACGCCGCTGGTCTGGAACGGGGAGCGCCGGTCTCCGGGGACGCAGTTCTTGTTAAGAGTGATGCCGCAGCGGTCCAGCTCCTCCTGCACCTCCTTGCCGGTGAGACCGGTGTCCGTCAGGTCCAGCAGGAACAGGTGGTTATCGGTGCCGCCGGTGACCACGCGGTAGCCCATGGCCATGAACTCCGCCGCCATGGCCCTGCAGTTGGCCACCACGCTGCGGGCGTAGGCGCGGAAGGCCGGCGTCAGGGCCTCCTCCGCCGCTACGGCCTTGCCGGCGATGACGTGCTGCAGCGGGCCGCCCTGCGTGCCGGGGAATACGGCGCTGTCCACCTTCTTGGCCAGCTCCGGACGGCAGAAGATCAGGCCGCCGCGTGGCCCCCGCAGGGTCTTGTGGGTGGTGGTGGTGATGACATCCGCCAGACCGAAGGGACTGGGGTGTTCCCCTGCCGCCACAAGCCCCGCAATGTGGGCCATGTCCACCATAAAGCAGGCGCCCACCTCCTGCGCCGCAGCGGCGAAACGGGCAAAGTCGATGGTACGGCTGTACGCCGACGCGCCGGCGATGATGAGCTTGGGCCGCAGCGCAAGCGCCATGCGCTCCATACCGTCGTAGTCGATGAAGCCGTCATCGTCCACATCGTAGAAGTGCAAGTCGTAGAGTTTGCCGGAGAAGTTCACCGGCGAGCCGTGGGTCAGATGACCGCCGTTGGAGAGGCTCATGGACAGCACGGTGTCGCCGGGCTGCAGCAGAGCCATGTAGGCCGCCAGATTGGCCGACGAGCCGCTGTGGGGCTGGACGTTGACGTGGTAGTCGGTGGAAAAGACCTCCTTCCACTTGGAGACGCAGTACTCCTCCAGCTCATCCACGATATGGCAGCCGCCGTAGTACCTGCCCTGATTGCCCATGGCCCGGTGGGCCGGATACCCCTCTGAATATTTATTCGTCAGGCAGCTGCCCACCGCGCGGAGCACATCGCTGCTGACGAAATTTTCGCTGGCGATGAGCTCCACCGTGGTAGCCTGGCGCAGTTCCTCCTGACCGATCAGGTCAAATACGCGGGACGCCATAGACCTCTCCCCTTCCCTATTGTGGTAATGTGATTCTTATTATACACTATCTTGTGGTTTTGGCAAGAAAAATCTTCTCTCCATGGCAGATGGCACGAAAACGCCTATATCCTTTGTGGGTTTTTTAGAAAAAATGCAGAAAGAGAAAAAAGGGGTTGACATTTGCCGCCAAAAGCGGTATGCTACGCCCAGCTTCGGCAAAATACAGTGAGGAGGAAAGCAACATGAAGCGTCGCGGCACCGCTATGATGATGTGCGAGATGTGCATGGGTATGATGTCCATGTGCATGTTTCTGCGCGCCCAAAATGATCGGTTGCTTTCCAAAAACTGTTTGTCGGCTTGAAAAAGCCGGTGTGTGAACAAGCAGCGGAAGGTCGATCGACCTGCCGCTGTTTTTTTGTTTGTTCCGGTGGGCAGCAGGGCACGTGCACAGTCCTGCGGCTCGCCGTCAGCAAGATCATACAATTCCTTCAAAACACATTTGAAAAGGAGACATAAACCCATGAAACACAACACTTTCACCCGTTTGGCCGCTCTGGCCCTGTCCCTGGTGCTGGCCCTGAGCCTGGCGGCCTGCGGCAGCAAGGACAACAACACCAATGACACTACCGGCGACAAGGATGCCACCGCTGCCACCACCGTGAAGATCGGTGTACCCAACGACACCACCAACGAGGCCCGCGCTCTGCTGCTGCTGCAGGAGAACGGCATCATCAAGCTGGCTGACGGCGTGGGCATCACCGCCACCAAGAACGACATCGTGGAGAATCCGTACAATGTGGAGATCGTGGAGGCTGAGGCTGCCCAGCTGCCCAACCTGCTGCCCGACGTGGACTACGCCGTCATCAACAGCAACTACGCCATCAACGCCAGTCTGAACCCCGTTAATGACTCCCTGCTCATCGAGGGCAGCGCCTCCGCTTACGCCAACATTCTGGCGGTGAAGGAGGGCAACGAGAACGAACCCAAGATCCTGGCCCTGAAGGCCGCTCTGGAGAGCAAGCAGGTGGCCGACTTCATCGCAGAGAAGTACGCCGGCTCCGTAGTGTCTGTGGTGGAGAATCCCACCGACGGCTATGATGCCTCCGTGGATTACGACGCTCTGAAGGGTCAGACCATCTCCATTGCCGCCTCCCCCACGCCTCACGCCGAGATCCTGGAGGTGGCCAAGGAGATCCTGGCTGCCAAGGAGATCACCCTGGACATCCAGTCCTTCAACGATTATGTGGTGCCCAACACCGTTGTGGATGACGGTACCGTGGACGCCAACTACTTCCAGCACCTGCCCTATCTGGAGGACTTCAACACCCAGAACGGCACCCACATCGCCTCCATCGCTGCCATCCACGTGGAGCCCATGGGCCTGTACGGCGGTAAGCAGACTACGCTGGACGCTCTGACCACCAAGTAACGAAGAAAGGAGGGAGACGTCCATGATCGAACTCAAGCATGTCAGCAAGACATTTGATGCCGGTACAGCCGGCGGGGTAGACGCTCTCAAGGACGTCTCCCTCACCATCGAGGACGGCGACATTTACGGCATCATCGGTATGTCCGGCGCCGGAAAAAGTACGCTGGTGCGGTGCATCAACCTGCTGGAGAAGCCTACCAGCGGTGAGATCATCGTCAACGGCCAGCGGCTGGACACCATGACCCCTGCCCAGCTGCGGGCGGCGCGGCGGGAGATCACCATGATCTTTCAGCGGTTCAACCTGCTGATGCAGCGCACCTGCCTGCGGAACGTGTGCTTTCCCATGGAGCTGGCGGGCGCGAAGAAGGCTGAGGCCGAGCAGCGCGCCCGTGAGCTGCTGGAGCTGGTGGGTCTGCCCGACAAGGCGGACTCCTACCCCGCCCAGCTGTCCGGCGGACAGCAGCAGCGCGTGGCCATCGCCCGTGCGCTGGCCACCCATCCCAAGGTGCTGCTGTGCGACGAGGCCACCAGCGCCCTGGACCCCAACACCACGCGGCAGATCCTGGAGCTGATCCGCGACATCAACCAGAAGCTGAACATCACGGTGGTGGTCATCACTCACCAGATGAGCGTGGTGAAGGAGATCTGCAGCCACGTGGCCATTCTGGACGAGGGCCGTGTGGCCGAGTCCGGATTGGTAGGCACGGTGTTCGCCGCTCCCAAGTCCGCGGCGGGCCGTCGGCTGGTGTTCCCCGGCGGCGCGGACGCCCAGGTGTACGATCCGTCGGAGGAGAAGCTGGTGCGGCTGGTGTTCAAGGACAGCAAGACCACCAGCATCCCCCTGATCGCACGGCTGGCGGCGGAGGAGAACATCTTCTGCAACGTCATCTCCGCCAGCACCCAAAAGCTGTCTGAGGAGGTCTACGGCAGCATGATGCTGGGCATCCCCAGCAGCCAGTTCGACAAGGCTGTGTCCTTTATTCACAACGTAGCCAACGTGGAAGTTGAGGAGGTGGAGTGAGTATGTACAGCGATTTGTTTTCCCAGAAGTCCGTGCAGGACCTGCTGACCGTGCTGCCCTCTCTGCCCCTCGCCGTGTGGGAGACGTTCTATGTCACCGTGGTAAGCACGGCGCTGTCGCTGGTCATCGGCCTGCCCTTGGGCGTGCTGCTGGTGGTGGGCGAGAAAAACGGCGTGCTGCCCCTCCCCCGCTGGCTGATGCAGGTGCTGAACGTCATCATCAACCTGCTGCGCTCCATCCCGTTCCTGATCCTGATGATCATGGTATTCCCTCTGTCCCGTCTGCTCATCGGCACCGCCGTGGGCACCACGGCCACTATCGTTCCGCTGGTGGCGGCGGCGTTCCCCTTTGTGGCGCGTCTGGTGGAGAGCAGTCTCCGCGAGGTGGACGGCAACATCATCGAGGCCGCCCAGAGCATGGGCGCTACGCCGATGCAGATCATCTGCAAGGTAATGATCCCCGAGAGCGTACCCTCTCTGATCCAGAACGTGACCATCGCGCTGACTACCATTCTGGGCTACTCCGCTATGAGCGGTATCATCGGCGGCGGCGGTCTGGGCAAGATCGCCATCGACTATGGCTACTATCGGTACAAGTACCTGGTAATGCTGGTGGCCGTGGTGATCCTGGTGATCCTGGTGCAGCTGTTCCAGAGCATCGGCACGTGGCTCAGCAAGAAGTGCGACAAGCGCCTGAAAAAATGAAAGCAAAAAGGAAGGACCCTTGCGGGTCCTTCCTTTTTGCTTTTTTGGGGGAGGCGAGGTGTGTTCCGGCAAAAAAAGAGACGCCCGCGGGCGTCTCTTTTTTTTGCTTTGCAGGCAGATCAGTCGATCATGCTCTTGAGGTCAGCGGAAACGGTGATGGGGGCTGCGGTAGCGGCCTTCACCTGCTCCACGGTGAACTCGGGGTTGATCTCGGTCATCAGCAGGCCCTCGGGAGTGACTTCCAGCACGCACATCTCGGTGATGATCTTGTTCACGCAGTGGGAAGCGGTCAGGGGCAGACGGCACTTCTCGAAGATCTTGGGGTTGCCCTTAGCGGTGTGCTCCATGCAGACGATGCAGTGCTTGGCGCCCACGCACAGGTCCATCGCGCCGCCCATGCCGGGCATCTTCTTGCCGGGGATGATCCAGTTGGCCAGGTTGCCCTCGGCGTCCACTTCCAGAGCGCCCAGGAAGCAGGCGTCCACGTGGCCGCCGCGGATCAGGCCGAAGTTGGTGGCAGAATCAATGAAGCCGCCGCCGTAAGCCACGGAGGAGGGGGTGCCGCCGGCATCCACCACGTGATAGGGATCGTAATTGGCGTCGCCCTCCTTGGGGGCCACACCGGCGGAGACGATACCCAGCTCAGCGTGGATGATCACCTCAACGCCCTCGGGCAGATAGTTGGGGATCAGGGTGGGCAGGCCAATGCCCAGGTTCACGACGTCGCCGTCCTTCAGCTCTTTGGCGCAGCGCTTGGCGATAAAGCCTTTGATCTCGGACTTTTCCATTACTTTCTGTCTCCTTCCACGATGTAGTCAACGCACATACCGTAGGTATGGATGTTCTCGGGCTCAAAGTCACCCACGGGAACGATGTACTCGCACTCGGCGATAACGGTGTCAGCGGCGGTGGCCATGACAACGTTGAAGTTGCGCATGGTACCCTTGTACCAGCAGTTGCCGAACTCATCGCACTTGTAGGCGCCCAGCAGGGCGAAATCAGCGTGGATGGGCTGCATCAGCAGGTAGTCCTTGCCGTCGATGGTCTGACGGCCCAGGCAGAAGGGGCTGTCCTCCACCAGGGTGTCGATGCCCACGGGGGTCAGGACACCGCCCAGACCAGCGCCGCCGGCGCGGATGCATTCAGCCAGCGTACCCTGAGGCAACAGGTTGACCTCCAGCGTGCCCTCGGTGTTCTGCTGGCCCACCTCGGGGGTCATTCCCACGTGGGTGGCAATGACGCGCTTGACCTGATGATTGTGGATCAGCTCCGCAATACCGAAAAACTCCTCGCCCTTGGGACCGGTGGCGCGGCCCATGTCGTTGGCGATCAGGGTCAGGTCCTTGGTACCGCGGGCTACCAGCTCCTTAACGATGGCACGGGCCTGGCCGCAGGCCAGAAAGCCGCCGCACATAATGGTGGCGCCATCAGGGATCATTGCCGCTGCCTCTTTGGCAGTCAGTACAGGTTTCTTTGCCATTTCTGTTCCTCCTTGTTTTATCCCGCCCGCGGTCAGGACAGTTCCCGCCGCAGACGGTATTCGGTCACGAAGACTCCCGCTTCGCAACGTTTCTAACAATAGCATCATACCATCCTTTGCGCGAAAACGCAAGGGATGGACATGGGATTGCTGCGCAAATTAACCATGCCGGTCCATGGCGGGACCGGACGCATTCTGCCAATCGATAGCAAAATGGGTCAGCGCGAAAAGCGGAGAGTCGTACAGGCGGCTCTCCGCTTTGCTGAGGATCTTATTTCATGCCGCGCTTGACCATCTCGGTCACAGCGAAGGAAGCCACGTCATCGGCGTACTTGCCGGCGCCGAAGCCGGCATCGTAGCCCAGCTCCTTGGCCAGCTCATGGGTGATACGGGGACCGCCGCAGCAGACAACGAACTTGTCGCGCAGGCCCTCGGCCTCCAGCAGCTCGATGAGGTTGGTCAGGTTCTGGATGTGAACGTCCTTCTGAGTAACGGTCTGAGAGACCAGCAGCACATCGGCGTGCAGCTCCAGCGCCTTCTTGATGAATTCCTCGTTGGGGACCTGAGAGCCCAGGTTGTATGCCTCGATCATCTCGTAGCGCTCCAGACCGTAGTGGCCGGCGAAGCCCTTGCGGTTCATGATGGCGTCGATACCAACAGTGTGGGCGTCGGTGCCGGTGGAGGCGCCGACCATCACGACCTTGCGGCCGATGTGCTCACGGATGTAGTCGTTGGTGTCCTCCATGCTCATGACATCGGATTCCACGGTGATAACGTGGATATCCTCGTAGTTGACGGAGTGGACGCAGCTGCCGTAGACCACGTAGAAGGTGAACTCTTTATCCAGCGGGGTGTGGTACGCCACGTTGGGTTCCTCGAGGCCCATCTTCTTGGCGATCTGGCGGGCAGCCTCCTCGCCGCGCTCATCGTCCTTGATGGGCAGGGTGAAGCTGGTCTGCACCTTACCGTCGTTCATGGTGTCGCCGTAGGGCTTCAGGCGGGTCAGGTCCAGCGTGGTATCGAAATCGATCTTATGGGTATTATACAGTCCGCTGCTCATGCTCCCACCTTGCCTTTCATGACTTCAATGAACGGATTGAAGTATTTGTCGTCCTTGACCACAACGCCGTTCAGACCCTTGCCGCCGTCCTTGGGACGCTTGACATCGGCGAAGATGCCCTTCTCAATGGTGGTGAACAGGCCCAGCTTCTCGATCTCCTTCAGCAGATCGGTGGCCTTGGTCAGCACTTCGTTGGCACGGTTGCGGATAATGCCGTTCTCCTTGTAGGTCAGCTCGCTGCCCAGATCCTTCATGGTACGGAAGATGTACTGGGCGTTCTCGATAGACAGAGCACGGTCGGACATGAACGGGGTGTGGATGGCCTCGGTCATCATGCCCAGCAGGCACAGCCGCTGGTTGGTCAGGATGGTCACCATATTAAACAGGGCATCCTGGATGTGGCCGCGGAAGATGTTGCCGGTCATGAACTTCGTGGGAGGCATGTACTTCAGAGGCGCGTTGGGGAAGATCTCGCGGGCCATCTGCGCCTGCGCCAGCTCATACAGGAAGGTGTTCTCCACAGCGGGATCCATCTCGAAGGCGTGGCCCAGGCCCATCTGCTCCTCGCGCATGCCGGCGGTCCTGGCGAATGCCTCGTTCAGGAACTGGGAGGCCAGCACGGTGTGAGCGGCGGTAATGGCGTCGTCAGTGGTCAGGTAGTTATCCTCACCGGTGTTGATGATGACGCCGGCGTAGCCATTGATGACGCGGGAGAAGTACTGATCCACGATGGTGCGCTGCATGTTGATGTCGCGGAACAGGATGCCGTACAGAGCGTCGTTCAGCATGACATCCAGACGCTCCAGAGCGCCCATGGCGGCGATCTCCGGCATGCACAGGCCGGAGCAGTAGTTGCACAGCCGGATGTAACGGTGCTGCTCCTCGCCCACCTCGTCCAGCGCGGCGCGCATGAGGCGGAAGTTCTCCTGGGTGGCGTAGGTGCCGCCGAAGCCCTCAGTGGTGGCGCCGTAAGGCACGTAGTCCAGCAGGGACTGACCGGTGGTACGGATAACGGCGATGATGTCGGCGCCCTGCTTGGCACCGGCCTTGGCCTGAATAATATCCTCGTAGATATTGCCGGTAGCCACGATGATATACAGGTACGGGCCTTCCTTATCGCCCCATTCCTTCAGGTAGGCGTTGCGCTTGCCTACGTTCTTGTTGATGCGCTCCACGGTGGCGTTCACCACGGGGGTGATGGCTGCGCGGATCTCCTCGTCGGAGTGAGCGGGAACCTTGCTCAGATCCAACTCGCCGCTGCTGACAGCGTCCGCCACGCCCTGGGGATCCTTGCCGGTCTCCACCATGGCGTTGCCGATGGCCCACGCGGTGCCAACGGGCAGCAGGGAGTTGGCCATCAGGTGATCCACGACCACGTTGGGCAGAGGGACATCCATGTCATTGACACCATCAATACCCAGCAGACGGCAAACAGCGCGCTCCACCGTGACGGTGGTGTGCTGGTCAATAAAGTGCTGCACATCGTCCGCCACCTTGGCAGCGGAGGCACGCGCCTGATCGACCAGCTCAAAATTCAAGCCGAGTTTGCTTTCCATAGTTAAACCTCTCTCTTACTTCTTGACGTGACGCTCGTTACGCAGCAGCTTAGTGGGCTCCAGATAGCGCTGCTTCGTGCCCTCGGCGACCCATGCCACGCCGGTCTTCTCCACCTTCTTCTTGCCGGTGCAGACATCGCAGTGGCAATCCTGCACGTAGTGTTCGGGCTGGGTATAGGAGGTGATGACGCCCTCGAAGTTGCGCAGGATGACCTTGCGGGGAGTCTCGGAGATCAGGTAGTTGGGCATAACAGGGGTCTTGCCGCCGCCGCCGGGGGCGTCCACCACGAAGGTGGGGATGCAGTAGCCGGAGGTATGGCCGCGCAGAGCTTCCATGATCTCGATGCCCTTGGACACGGGAGTGCGGAAGTGGCTCAGGCCCAGGGAAGGATCGCAGGCGTAGATGTAGTAGGGGCGGACACGCATCTTGACCAGACCGTGAACCAGCTCCATCATCACGTGAGAGCAATCGTTCACGCCGGCCAGCAGCACGGACTGGTTGCCCAGGGGGATACCGGCGTCAGCCAGCATGGCGCAGGCCTTGGCGGCTTCGGGAGTGAACTCCTTGGGGGTGTTGAAGTGGGTGTTCAGCCACACGGGATGATACTTCTTCAGCATGGCGCACAGCTCGGGAGTGATACGCTGGGGGCACACAACGGGGGTGCGGGAGCCCAGACGGACGATCTCCACGTGGGGGATGGCGCGCACGCGCTTGATGATGTACTCCAGGACCTCATCGGAGACCATCAGGGAGTCACCGCCGGACAGCAGGACGTCGCGGACCTCGGGATGAGCGGCCACGTAGTCGATGCACTTGTCGATCTGCTGCATGGGCACTTCGCAGTCGTTCTGACCGGCGAAGCGGCGACGGGTGCAGTGACGGCAGTACATGGAACACTGGTCGGTGATCAGCAGCAGCACGCGGTCGGGATAGCGGTGAGTCAGGCCGGGGGTGGGAGAGTCGGTATCCTCGTGCAGAGGATCGGCGTCCTCGTAATCGGCATACTCCAGCTCCTCCGCGCGGGGGATCGCCATCTTACGGATGGGATCGAACGGATCGTTCAGATCGATCAGGGACAGATAGTAGGGGGTAACAGCCATGCGCAGCTTGCCCAGCGTCTTGCGGACACCCTCCTCCTCATCGGGGGTCAGGGTCATATACTTCTTCAGGTCCTCAACCGTCTCAGCGCGGTTGGCGACCTGCCAATGCCAGTCGTTCCACAGATTCTCGGGAACATCGGCGAACAAACCGTTGCGAGTCTTCATAGTGTTTCTCCTTCACAAAATCATGTTGTTGAGGGGGGGTAGGTCAAAGGCTGGGAGGCCTTCTGGGCCCCCCAGCTTTTGAAGGAAGTCGTTTAGCAGTACTTCTCGTCGAACAGCTTGCGCAGCTTGGGGTTCTCACGCAGCACGTCCAGAGTGATCTGAGCGTGGTTCTTGGTGTAGCCATTGCCGATGATCATGGTCACGTCCTTGCCGATACCCTCAGCGCCCAGAGCAGCCTTGGTGAAGGAGGTAGCCATGGAGAAGAAGTACACCATGCCGTCATCGCGGACGGGCAGAATGGCGGACATCTCGCAGGACTCAATGTTCACGCAGCAGATGGACAGGTCGTACTCCTTACCATCGTTGACAGCCAGAGCAGCCTCCATGACCTCAACGGGCTTGGTGCAGTCGGCCACGATCACGTCGGTATAAACGCCCAGCTCCAGCAGACCGGGAACCTGCTTGGGGTTGCGGACAACGCCCACGACCTTGCCCTTGGGGCCGACCTTCTTCATGGCCTCCCAGCCGCACAGCACGCCGGACTTGCCGTTGGCGCCCAGGATCAGGACGCTGTCGCCCTCGTGGGGCAGCTTGCGGGCCTGCGCGGGAGCGCCGGCCACGTCCAGAGCGGCCAGGGCCAGAGGCTCGGACATATCATCGGGCATCTTGCAGTACAGAGCGGACTCGAACAGGATGGCCTTGCCGACGATGTCCACGCGGTCGATATCCTTGTGGATGGCCAGGATCTTCTCGATCTTCAGCGGGGTCATGGACAGGGACACCAGAGAGACGATCTTGTCGCCTTCCTTCAGGTCAAAGCCGGGCTTGTTCTTCAGGTCCTCGCCGACGTGAGCGACGACGCCCTTGAACATACCGCCGGAACCGGTAACGGGGTTCTGCTGCTTGCCGCGCTCGGCCACGATGCCCATGATCATCTCGCCGATCTTCTTCTCGTCGCCGCCGCAGGCCTCGGAGATCTGGGTGAAGGAGGCGGAGTCGATGTTCAGGGAGGTCACGTCGCAGACGATCTCGTTGGAGTAGACCTTGCTCATGTCATTGTCGATCTTCCAAGCGGCCTGGGTCAGCACGCCCTTGGGCTCGATAACGCGGTGGGTACCGTACTTGTTGCCTTTCAGTTCAGCCATGGTAATATCCTCCTAAGTTATGATATGTATGAGTTTTGAATTTTTAACTTACTGCAGGGGCTTGAGGCTCAGGATCTCGCGGGCCTCGGCGGGGGTAGCGATCTCGCGGCCCAGCTCCTTGGCGATGCGGACGACCTTGGCCACCAGCTCGCCGTTGGACGCAGCCTTCTGGCCCTTGCCCAGATAGATGTTGTCCTCAAAGCCGACACGGACGTTGCCGCCCATGGCGATGGCCGCAGCGGCCATGGTCCACGCAGCACGGCCCACGCCGGACACGGTCCAGGTGGCGTCAGCGGGGATCTTGCTGGCGAAGAACGCCAGATTCTCCACGGTGGCAGGGGTGCAGCCGTGCACGCCCAGCACGAAGTTGAACTGCATGGGGTGGCCGGGGACCTCTCCCTTCTTGGCCATACCCAGAACGGTGTCAATGTGGCCCAGCTCGAAGCACTCGTACTCGGGCTTGATGCCGTTCTCGATCATGCGCTTGCCGAAGGCTCGCATGGTGGGCATGGTATTGTCGAAGATCTCATCACCGAAGTTGCAGGTGCCGCAGTCCAGAGTGGCCATCTCGGGGAACAGCTCGGTGGGCTGCAGACGCTCCTCGGGACTCATGCCGGTGGCGCCGCCGGTGGAGGGGATCATGATGACGTCAGGCAGCTCCTTGCGGATAGCGTCCATGACGACCTTGAAGCGATCGCGGTTCTGGGTGGGGGTACCGTCGTCCTCGCGGACGTGGATGTGCAGGATGGCAGCGCCGGCCTCGTAGGCGGACTTGGCCTCGCGGACCATCTCCTCCACGGTGTAGGGCACAGCCTCGTTCTGGGCCTTGGTGACCTCGGCGCCGCAGATGGCGGCGGTAATAATGAGCTTCTCCATCGTTCCGCTCCCTTACTTCTCGATCTTGTTGCGCTGGCAGTCCTTGGGGGTGACGCAGGTGCCGTGGGCACGGCAGACCACCACGGGCTCAGCCAGAACGTCAGCAGCGGAAGCGCTGATGTCGGGGCGGGAGACGATGACCTTACGGGCCTCAAACTTCATGGTGCGGGAGGTGTTGCCGATCTTCTCGATCTCGCCGTAGGCTTCGATGTAGTCGCCGGCGTACACGGGAGCCAGGAACTCCACGTTGTCGTAGGCACAGAACAGGCCCTCGTCACCATCGCACTTGATCAGCAGCTCCGTGGCGACATCGCCGAACAGGTGGACCATGTGGGCGCCGTCCACCAGATTTCCGCCGTAATGAGCATCCTTGGCGCTCATACGCAGGCGAAGCATAGAAGTCATCTTTTCCATAAGTTTTTCCTCCTTCAGAATTTTGGACGTGCAATTTCGCAAACACCAGATCCGGCCGTTACCGCTTCTTTTTGGGTATGAAAAAAAGCGCTATCGGTCAAGGTCATTGACCAATAGCGCTCCATGTATGGACATACATGACAACAGCGCCGCTTACACCGCGCTGCCAAGCGACAGAACGCAGGCGGTCCTGTCACTTTCGGCGGAAAACTCCTTCCTGCAACGCTACACAGGTGCCTGTCCCCACACGCTGCAGTACCCCGTTTCCCGCGCCTCTATTGACTGATATCTATGAAATTTTACTCTTAAATTATAGCGCTTTTGGGGCATTTGTCAAGACAGTTCGTGACAGATTTGACAATAATATTTTTGCACGGTGCAAAAATTTCTCTGTTTTAACTCTTGAATTTTTCGCTCAGCGAAAATCAGTAGGATTCCTCCACCATTTTCAGGATTTCCGGCTTCAAAGACAGCATTCTGCAGATATTCAGGGCGTCCCGCGGGCAGTCGGACCGGCCCTCCACGCGGTAGAGACCGTAGTTCATGTGGCGGGCAATGACGGCCACGCCGTCCTCGTCGGTGACGGACAGCTCGCGGCGGATCTTCTCGGTATCCACATCGCGCAGGCCGATGATCTGGTAGTGCAGGCGGGCGTACTCCGCCACCTTGTCGTAGTGGGTGGTCAGCAGAGAAATGGCGTTGACGCCGTTGAGATAACGGGTGACGGCCTGCACGATGACGGCGCCCTCGTCGGGGTTGGTGCCTCGGGCGAACTCGTCCAGCAGGAACAGGGAGTAGCCCTTCTCCACCTCTGTCAGCGCCTTCTGGAACTGGACGATCTCGGAGCCGAAGCCGCTGAGTCCCGACTGGATGGACTGGAGATCGTCAAAGAGCATTTTCACGCTGTGAAACAGCGGCATGCGGGCCTTCTTTGCGCAGACCAGGAAGCCCGCCTGAAGCAGCAGGGCGTTGAGGGCCACGGTCTTCATGGCCACGGACTTGCCGCCCATGTTGGCGCCGGTGATGACGGTAGCCCCCTGCTCCAGACGGATGGAGACGGGCACGAAGCTGCGGCCCTGCTCCGACAGCAGGTCGCAGATCTCGGGATTGATCATGTCGGTGAGCTCCAGCTCCGTCTCCGTCAGCTCGGGGCGGATGCCGCCGTAGCGCACGGCGAACAGAGCCTTCTGGATGATGAAGTCCAGCCGGCCGGAGGTCTCCGCGTCTGCCAGCAGGTCGTCCACCATGGGGGCCAGCGCCGCGCCCATGGCCCTGCGGACGTGCATTTCCTCGGCGTCCTCCTCGGCGCACAGACGGGTGCGCTTCAGGCGCAGGTCGTCCTTCTCCGCATCGGTCTGGGCGTGGAACAGACGCTCCTCCACGTCCTTCTTGGCCTGCCGCACCTCTTTGAGCTTGGCGGTAGCGCTGTCGGGGATGTAGAAGCCGCGGCTGCCGGTGCCGTCGGGGTCCAGGATGGCCAGCGCAGGCTTGGGGTCGTGGAGGGCGATGCCCTCAAAATGAGTAACGGCGTCGATCTCCGCCAGCAGCGGCCGCAGGCCGTCCAGACGCTGGAGGTAGCCCTTGATCTCGAACAGCTCCACGTGGTCCGGCGTCTCCCCCTCCGCGCAGCGGCGCAGGGATGTGCGGATGTCCTTCATCTGGCACAGACCGGTCATCAGTTTGGTGTACTGGTCCTTCAGCCGGTCCGCCGCCGCCGCGGCCCGCTCTACATTATATAACTCCGTCTCCAGCTCAGCCCGCTCCTCCGGCATATAGAACCGCAGGCGGCGGATCTTCTCCTGCCCGAAGGGGGAGCAGCCGTGCAGGGACTCCAGAACGTATTGCAGGCCGATCTTTACGCGTTCCTCAAATCGGATCTCGATCATGCCAATTCCTCCTTTACATTGATGACGGGAACGTCTACCGCCTCCCGCATGCGGTGCAGAAAATCGTCCTTGTCGAACTTCCAGCCGTAGGCCGACACGGGGTTCACCGTGATACACAGGGTGCGGGCAGCCTCCTCCGTCTCCAGCATCACCTGACGGGACGCCAACTTATCCAGCGTGTCGGCGGTGAGCAGCACCTTGCTGGGGTCCTTCACCACCAGGCGGCAGTTCCGCAGTACGCCGGAGCGCAGCAGAGGCAGCACCATGGTGTCCGTCAGCGCGCCGGTGATCAGCGCCGCGCCGTGCTCCTTAACGCAGGCCTCCAGCCCGTCGGACGCCTCCGGCGGCAGTTCCGCTGCCTTAGGCAGGTTCATCAGCCGGTAGATGTGAACGGTGTCGGCGATGACCTTTTCCATGCTCATGTGGTAGCTGGCGCCGGTGCAGAGGATGACGCCCTCCGCCACGGACCGTGCGCCCAGACTCTTGCGGCCCAAAGCGCCGTCGATGATGGAGCGGTCGGCTCCCAGCTCAAAAAACGCCTGGGATACAGACTTGAGCTGGGTGGTGATGGACGGCCCCGCCAGCTGCACATGTCCGGCACTGCGGGCCCGCAGGATCACCACCTCCCCCAGCGGAGTGGGGATGCCGGTGGTCATCAGGATCTCCTTGGTCACGTCACCCAGCCGCAGCATATCCTTGGCTGTGGCGATCAGCGTGCCCTCCTTCACGAAGATGCCGGGCTTTTCCGTGCCGGTGACGATGTCGGTGGACTCGCCGTCGCGGCCGATGGATGTCAGTCCCAGTGTGCCGTGCAGGTGGCCGCCGGACAGCATCCAGTTGAGCATGGTGGTCTTGCCCGCGTTCTTGCACATGCCCACGATGGACATGGTCTTTGTCTCATTGAGCCGGCGGAGCAGCTCGTCGTGCATGTCGTACACGCCCTTTCCTTGTTATTCGATTTATCATCATAGCATATCGTTCCGGAAAAAGAAAGGGGTGAAACGTTTTTTGTCCCCTCTCCCCTGTTCCCCTGAAGCACACGCAAGAGTGGCCGGAACACCTAAGCTCTCGCCGAAAACCATGTACGCCGATACCTTGGGAGGAAAAAGCCCAGTCGTGTATCGAGCAGCCGCAGAACACGCGGGTTCCGCTCGAAAGCGCAAAGGCTGAGGTACAGAAGCCATTCCCCCAGGAGGAAGAGCTTGCGGCGAAAACGGCCCGTCTGAACGAGCTGAACGCCCTGCCAAACCCGGATAAGACGGAAAAATGAGATCGTGGACGGTGAGCGAGGCGAGGCAGCGCCGCAGAAATCATCCGCAGGCAGAGAACGCTAAAGAATCACAGCGGCAATGTGGAACACCTGCATTGCCGCTGTGTTCGCAAGTTGGAAAATGTGCCGGGTATGTGATATAATGATGCTGACAAAATCGGTATTTGCGGAGGGGAACAGGATGGACACAAGGTGCAAAAATCCCAGATCTCGTACTACAATCAGCACCTTTATGCCTGTGTATCCTTCTTGAAGGCAAAAAAGAAAGCGGAGCTGCCGGATGACTATTTTGTGCTGACGCTGGGGCTGTCCGCGCCGTTGGAATCCGACCGGGTGGCGGCAAAAACCGAGCCGTATCCGGGTCGGTGGACAACGCATTTTGTCATCAGCAGTCCGTCCGATTTGGACGAGGAGCTGTTTGATTGGATCGAGCAGGCGTATCAATTTGCGCAGGCAAAATAACGGAGGAAACAGATGCAAGTCAACGAATATCAGAAAGCGGCTATGGCAACGCTGAATCCGGCGCTTGATAAAAAGGATGTTCTCATCAACAGCGTCATGGGCTTGTGCGGGGAATCCGGCGAAGCCATTGACATTGTGAAAAAGTGGCTGATGCAGGGACATGAGCTGGACAGGGAGCATTTGGTCAGGGAGCTTGGAGATGTGGCGTGGTATCTTGCCGAGGCTGCCACGGCATTGGATGTTCCGCTGGAAGCTGTTTTTCAGGGGAATCTGGACAAGCTGCGTCAGCGTTTTCCCAACGGCTTTGACACCGGGGCTTCGGTAAATCGCAAGGAGGGGGATCTATAAACGCAGGATTTAGGCGTATTTCACAGCCTCGGCGCCCTGTGGCTCAGGGCGCTGAACGAGCCGGAAGCCAAGGGGCAGAAGCCGTTTATACCGACAATGCAGGTGAAAGCGCAGAGGTCCGGGAGCTGCTGTATCTGACCGCAGAGGTGCAGGATGCCGTGCTGCCCGACGCGAGCATCGAAAAGCGATCCTGCCGCACGCTCTGCGGCCATCACCATGAGCCGCTGACGGACGAGGGCTACATCCCCTGTGTCAGCCTTCTGGATTTTCAGAAAACCGGCGGAAAGCTGGATATGACCGCCTATGGCCGTGCGTTGGACTTTGGCTGCAAGGCGTATGTCAACCTTGTGATGCTCCACCTCGTTCAAAAGGAAATCGCGGAGAAGACCGGCATTCCCTGCGGAAAGCTGATCTTGATTGTAAAGTCGGCACACTTCTATTTGCGCGACAGAGAAAAGGTGCTGGCGATTATAGACAAGGTGCTTTGAGCGCAACAGCCGCATAACGAAAGCACAGCTTTCCGTTTCCTGACTGCTGCACTTTCATCAGGCTGACGCAGTTGCTTTTCAGAAGATTTTCACCGGTGTGCGTCAACAACAATTCGCCGCAAAAAGTGTTGCTTAAACGCGAAAGTTCGTCGTATTTTTGTATTCCGGCCGGAAAATCGATCCCCAGATTTCGCAATCTTTTTTCCGTGAACTGTAAGCAAAAACGATATAGAATCCATTATCATGAAAGGGGTGTGTCTGCATGGCTTATAGTGAGCTCATAAAGAACTTTGAAAAAGTCAGAGCCTATATGCGCGAGTTTTATGTGTATGGCTTTAAGAGCAGAACAGAATATGATGCCAAGAGCGCACGCTCCTATGATGATGAACGCCGCAGGCTGGAGAGCTGGTTGGGAGACTACATGCGGTTCACGCAGACACCGGAGGGAAAGAACGTTTTCCTGTCGGTAGATAGCCGCGTGACCCGCAAGAACCCATTCTATAAGGCGTGGAAGGCCAAGAGCTTTACGGATGGAGATATCACACTGCATTTTGCGATTTTTGATGTTCTCTATGATCCCGAAATAAAAATGACGCTTACAGAGCTGATTGAGGAGATCGATCAGCGGCTGTCATCCCGTATGGCCTTTGATGAGTCTACCTTGAGAAAGAAACTCAAGGAGTATGCCGAAGAGGGTATCATTCGGATGGAGAAGGATGGGCGGAAGGTCCTGTATAGCAGAGCTCCGGATACGGACATCGCCGCCTTGCATGATGTGATCGACTTCTTCAGCGAGGTGGCCCCGTGCGGCGTTATCGGCTCATTCCTGCAGGACAGGCAGCCGAAGCACCCTGAGCTGTTTTCCTTTAAGCATCACTACATAACGCAGGCAATGGATAGTGATGTAATGGCCACACTGTTTGAGGCTATTCACGGCCATCGCTACATCACCGTTGACAATTTGGGCAAACATTCAAACGAAGTCAGAACGGTTCGGTTAGTCCCACTCAAGCTCTACATAAGCGCCCAAAACGGACGGCAAAACCTTTTGGCCTTTCACGAAAAAGCCAATCGCTTGAATTCCTATCGCCTGGACTATATGTCCAACATCAGGATCGAAGATGAGATCTGCGAAAAGTTCGATGCGCTGCGCGGCGCACTCAGCAAGGCTGAAGCTCACATGTGGGGTGTGAACTGCAAATGGAATGTCAAACATACCGAGCATGTGGAGTTTGAAATAAAGATTGAAGACGATGAGCAGTTTATTGTCCGCCGGTTGGAGAGAGAAAAACGCTGCGGGTGTGTAGAGAAAATCGACGACAACCACTACCGGTATGTCGCAGAGGTATTTGACACAACAGAAATGCTGCCGTGGATACGCACATTTATCTCCCGCATTACGAGAATGAGCTTCTCAAATCGAACGGCTGAAAACAAATTCAAGGCAGACATTCAGGAAATGTGCCGTATGTATGGGCTTGACGGAGGTGCCGCACAATGATTTTCAGTGAGTTATACTCCGCCTATTACAATACGGTCGCAAAAATCATGGAAGCAGCGTTTAACCCCGAAGCAACAGAGAAGGATCTGCAACGCTGCGTTATGGAAGAAGCATTTTCTGAGAGCGTCCTGACCATACTTCCTGCGCTGAAGTCCGGGAAATGGCCGCTGCTTCACGAGGATCTTTCCCCGGTTCTGTTACATAAGCCCACCATGCCCCTGACCAATCTGGAAAAGCGGTGGCTGAAGGCAATAGCAGAAGATCCCCGTGTTAAGCTGTTCGATGTTGCGTTTCCCGAGCTTAACGATGTGGAACCGCTCTTCACAAGGGATGACTATAAAATCTACGACCAATACAGTGACGGAGATCCTTTTGAGGACGAGGCCTACAGAAAGCATTTCAGGCTGATGCTTTCCGCTATACAGGGTGATCGGCCTGTTCAAATGACTATGGTGAACCGTCATGGCAAAGAGGTGCGGGTACGCTTTTATCCCAAAGGATTTGAGTATTCGGTGAAGGACGACAAGATCCGAATCGTAGCGACCGGGTGTAAGTTCAAGCAATTCAATCTCGGGAGAGTTGTAAGCTGCGACTTTTATAATGGGAATGGCCCGTGGAATGAGAAGCCTAAAGCAGAGCGTCGGAAGGATCTGACCTTGCTGATCACCGATGAGCGCAATGCGCTGGAGAGAGCCATGCTGCACTTTGCGCATTTTGAAAAGCAAGCAGAGCGAACGGACGATGGCAGATATATCCTGCGGCTGAAGTATTACGAAAACGATGAGACCGAGATCGTGATCCGCGTGCTGTCTTTCGGTCCGTATGTCAAGGTTCTGGAGCCGGAAAGCTTCGTGAATTTAATAAAAGAACGACTCATTTCTCAAAAAAGCTGTGAACTCAAGTGAGTTCGCAGCTTTTTTTCCGTGAAATGCCTGCGTTTGAACCGTATAATAGGCGTGTAAGATGCAGATGACGAAAAACTGTTTCTTATCAAAGGTACTTACAGCAATTGTTTTTCTTATTAGAAAAGGACTGAAAATCCTTGTCGCTGGCGGACATTATCCGTTAAAGGATGTACCTTGTTTGTAAAAGATGCATACAGCAACCAAAAGACGATGATAACGCACCTCTCTTTGAGCTGGAGCGATGGCTTGCCGAAAAACTGCATCTTGAAAAGGCACCAACAGCAATGACGAATAGCTAAGTGGTGATAGCAGATGACTCATAATCATCGTTCGCGGGTCCGAATCCCGCTTCAAATGGTGCCTTGTTTTTGTGAAAGACGCGAACAGCGATTATATATCTTATGTTACCGAAACATTAACTGGATAACCGGAGATTGCTGCCGGGCAAACATTGGTGAGGTGAAATCCCTCGCATGTATTAAAAAAGAGCGCGTCTTGTATAAAGGCATCTACAGCAATGAAGTGGTACGATCTGACAGTCGGAACCTGTCGAAGGCAGGACACCGACTTCGATTTTATGGGTTCAATTCCCGGTGATGCCTTGTTAATTAAAATGAAAGGAGCGGCACGATGATTGAAATCAAAGGAAAGGTAAATACGGCGATCTGTTATGCAACGGTTGTAGAGGACGAAGCGATCGAACAGATCCGCAGAATGTGTGACCATGATTTCACAGCAGGATCTCAAATACGGATCATGCCCGATGTACACGCCGGAAAGGGCTGCACGATCGGCACCACAATGACGATCACCGATAAAGCGGTTCCTAATATCGTCGGCGTCGATATCGGCTGCGGCATGTATACTGCTGAGCTGGGTAAGGTGGATGTTGATTTTGAAAAGGTCGATGCTGCCGCTCATGATATTCCCAGCGGAAGAGATGTTTGGGAAGGGCGCATGGAGCGTTTTGACCTGACCGGACTTCGTTGCTATAGAAACCTGAAGCAGGCAAAGCGCTTGGGAAGAAGCCTGGGTACACTGGGTGGAGGGAACCATTTTATTGAGATTGATGCAGCTTCGGACGACACAAAGTATTTGGTGATCCATTCTGGCAGCCGTAACCTTGGCAAGCAGGTTGCGGAGCTCTATCAGTCTTTAGCCATCGACCTAAATGCCGGTAAGGCGGATTACTTCGAGCGTCGGGATGAGCTGATCCGTACCTATAAGGAGCAGGGCCGCAGAGCTGAGATTCAGACCGCATTGAAGGCTATGGAGAAGGAATGGGCAGCAAAGGAGCCGACGATCCCTGCAGATCTTTGCTATCTGTACGGCACCTACTTGGAGGACTACCTCCACGATGTAGAAATCTGCCAGCAATTTGCACGGCGCAGCCGTGAAAGAATGGCGGAGATCATTTTAGAAAAGACCGGGATGACCGCGATTTCTTCTTTCCACACCATCCACAATTATATTGATACGAAGGAAATGATCCTTCGCAAGGGTTCTATTGCAGCCCATGACGGAGAGCTTGTCCTGATTCCGATCAATATGCGGGATGGCAGCGTGTTGGCTCGCGGAAAAGGAAATCCGGAATGGAATTATTCTGCCCCGCATGGCGCCGGACGCCTTATGTCTCGTACAAAGGCAAGAGAAACGCTGGATTTAGAGGCGTATAGGAAGACGATGGAGGGTATCTACACGACATCGGTCAATGAGGCCACCATCGATGAAGCACCCATGGCATACAAGTCGCTGAAGGACATTATCGATGTCATCCGAGAGTCTGTCGATGTGATCGAAATACTAAAACCTATTTACAATTTTAAGGCGTCTGAGTGATAAAATTCTTCTGCGCCGTCTGATTGGAGGAATTGAAATGTTGAATCATTTGAAGAGTGAGGCGAATATTGCCTACACAGAAAACGGCGCAGTTACCAACGCAAGCACGATGTCGGACTGTCTGGATCTGTTTGCAACAATTGGTGCGCTCCGAGCTGCCGATGATCAGAAAATCATCAGACGCTTTGTCCGCGCATATGCGGAGGACGCGGATATTGCCATGAAGATCCTGTTCTTCGGACGCGATGTTCGCGGTGGCCTTGGTGAGCGCCGGGTGTTCCGCGTGATCATCCATTGGCTTGCCGAGAACAGAGCGGAGTCCTTGCGCAAGAACATTGAGCTTATCCCTGAGTTCGGACGCTACGACGATCTGGTATCTCTCATCGGCACGGCCTGCGAAAAGGATGCTTTGCGTACCATTCGCAAGCAGCTGGAGGCCGACCTTGCGTCTGACGCAGAGGTGTCCCTGCTGGCGAAATGGCTTCCGTCTGTAAATGCGTCCAACGCAGAGACGGTCCGCAAAGCAAAGCGCCTCGCCCGCTATCTTGGAATGTCCGATGCGGAGTATCGCAAGACCCTTGTAGAGCTGAGAAAGAAGATCCGCATCATAGAGAATCATCTCCGCGAGAAGGACTACTCTTTCGACTATGCGAAGCAGCCGTCCAAGGCCATGTTCAAATACCGGAAAGCATTCCTGCGTAATGATGGTGAGCGCTATCACGCGTTCCTGGAGGCTGTAAGCAGCGGTGAAAAGCAGCTGCATGCAGATAACCTTGCTCCTTATGAGATCGTCAGATCTGCGCTGAATGCAAACCGGTGGGGCTTTCATGCTGACTTGACTGTCGGAGAGAAGGCTGCACTCAATGCGTCCTGGGCGTCACTTCCCGACTTCTGTGACAACAGAAATGCGCTGGCAGTAGTGGATACCTCCGGATCCATGTACTGCTATGACAACGCGCTGCCGGCGGCTGTTGCGCTGTCCTTGGGGCTGTATTTCGGAGAGCGTAATACCGGTATCTTCCATAACCATTTTATCGAGTTTTCTTCCCGGCCGCAGCTTATTGAGATCAAGGGCAAGACCTTTGCCGAGAGGCTGGAGTATCTGTGCACCTTTAACGAGGTTGCCGATACAAATGTGGAAGCGGTCTTTGATCTGATCTTGGATGCGGCAGTGCGCAACAATGTCCCGCAAGAAGAGCTGCCCGAGACTTTGTATTTGATTTCGGATATGGAGTTCAACGCCTGTGTTCGAAATGCATCTGTGTCTAATTTTGCCAGTGCAAAGCGCAGATTTGCGGAGCATGGGTACAGATTACCTCAGATCGTCTTCTGGAATGTTGCGAGCCGGAACAGCAATCAGCCCGTGACAAAGAACGAGCAAGGCGTTGCCCTGGTTTCCGGATGTACGCCGCGTCTGTTTTCCATGGTGGCAAGCGGAGACCTTTCCCCTTACTCTGTCATGATGGATATCATAGAGTCAGAGCGGTGCGCAAAAATTTCAGCATAAAGCGAAGGCGGTACCTACCGGTATCGCCCTTTCTTTCATATGAATAATCCCAGGGCAGGCCAGACGAAGAATGCCCAGAATCTGGACTGGCATGGACTGACAACAGGCGTCGGCGTTGCCAGATCCACTACGCATCGCTACCTTCAGGAGCTGAGTGACCGTAACCTGATTGATTACGGCAGAGACAGGGCTTGCTCTGCCGGAGGGCGGCGACTTCAGCAGCCGCTGGAGTTCGATCAGTGCCGGGGAGAACAGCTGATTTTCTACCCTGAAAACCGAAAATCGTGCGGGCTTTGCCCTTTAGGCAAAAATTAAAAAGCCTGTAAACGGGCTTGTTTACAGGCTTTTTGTGGCGGAGAGTTAGGGATTCGAACCCTAGAGACCTTTCGGTCTACAGCATTTCGAGTCATTTCCCCCTTGTGATTTTTGGTGGAAATTAAGCGAAGATGGAAGTACACAACGGAAGCCCAAAAGCTGCGGTATACTGCGGATTTTGGCTTCCGTTTTTCGTTTTTATTTGAACCCACAGGGCTTTCCGAGTTCTTCCCATTTTTGCCCCGAATTATGACCGGAGGATAGAACAAGGATAGAACTGGACGCCAGATTGGGGGTATTCACACCCATACCATTTCACGAAAACGCAAATCACCATTTTGATTAGACAACTTGATCTTATTTGAACCCACTTCAAAATCCAATATTTTACACACCAGTGAAGTACCTCACCTACCAATGACAGATGAACAAGAAAGTGAGTGCTGCACATGGATTTGACTAAGTATTACCCCGGCATCGTCGCAAAGTATCCCGCCTATGTAACCAAACGGGAACTATGCGAGATCTGCCACATCTGTCCCAAGACCGCCTACAATTTGGAGCAACAAGGTGAGATTCCCTACACCATTGAGCAAAACCACCTGATCCGTAGCCACAAAATCAAGCTGACGGACATTCTTGCCTATCTCTATCGGCGTGAGTGCAGACAAGAAGCAGACAGTCCCTATATCTGTGCTATGAGAACATTCTATGACGAACACCTCTCTCCCTACTCAGACCTGCTTTCCGTAAAGGATATTCAGCAGATTACAGGCTTTTCGTCCTCGGCAATCGTGCGGTGGATCAGCATAGGGATTCTGAAGGCTTTCCAGCCTGGAAAGCAGTACACCGTCCCAAAGGATTTTATGCTGGACTTTCTGATAAGCCCATATTACCGCCGTATCCGCCGAAAGACCCCTGTCCAAAAGGAATTGATGGATACATTTGAGCGTCTGTGGCAGGAAAAAGGAGGCGAGTGATGTGGCACAGGTATCCAAGTATCGCTATTTGCTGAATCAGTACCCAGAAACAGTCCAAAAAGAGCAATTCCGCATCATCTGTCATATCAGCAAACGCACAGCTCGTTATCTGCTGCAATCCGGTCTGGTTCCCTGCGTACAGAGTGGGAAAAAGACCCGGAATTACACCATTAAGATGAAAGACATTGTTCGCTACCTTGAGCGCAGGGAAATCCACCCCGAGAAATACAAACTTCCCCCCGGCTCATATAGCGGGACATACGCAGTCAAGCCCCTACTTCCCGAATCTGTGACAACGGAGGAACTGCGAAAATACTACATAGAGAGTTTCCGGGACATTCCCGACATAGTTTCCACGAGAGAGGCCGCGGAATTAACAGGCGCCACGGCATCTACGGTCGCAAAATGGATCAGAACGAAAAAGCTGAAAGCTCTTTCACATGGTCCGGCATTTATCATCCCGAAGGTCAATCTGATCGACTTTATGGCCAGTGACGCATATTTGAACAAACGCTTGAAATCACAAAAATTCCACGAAAATATAGGAGGTTTTCTATCATGGAAAGCGGGAAAATAATTGTTGTAGCCAACCAGAAAGGTGGAGTAGCCAAGACCAGCACGGTCCGAAATCTGTCCTATGCGCTGGCCGAGATGGGCAAAAAGGTCTTGGTAGTTGACTTTGACCCCCAGTATAACCTCACCACCAGCTTCGGTGTCCTGCCGACCCAGACGCCCTGTAATACCGGGACTCTCATCACCAATCTGCTTCTCGACGAATCTCTGCCGGATACCAACGAGTTCATCCAGAAAATCGGCTCTGTGGACTTGATCCCTTCCAGCCGCTCTCTCACCGTTGCGGAGGCAAATCTGCTGATGACGCCGGACAGCAATGACTACCTGGCTGCTCTGCTGAACCCTCTGCGGCTGTCCTACGATTACATTATCGTGGACACCAACCCCTCTCTCGGCTCGTTGACCATCAACGCTTTAACGGCTGCCGACGAGGTAATCATCCCGATTGACCCGGAACTGTTCGCTCTGACCGGTTTGCAGGCGTTGGTGGACACCATCAAGAAAATCAAGCGGAAATTAAATCCCAGCATTGAGATCGGCGGTATCCTGTTCACCAAATGCAACAAGCGGACGAACCTGTATCGCCGTACATACGGTCAGGTCACAAAGGCATTCCAATCGCTCCCCATCTTCAACTGTCAGATTCCCTACACGGTCAAGGTGGGGGACGCAAACAGCTACGGAATGAGCGTCATGGAACTGGAGCAGGCAAACCCCGCCTCTCTTGCCTATCTGGAACTTGCAAAGGAGGTGCTGGCAAATGCCTAAAATCAATCCGCGCATCAAGTCCATTGACGATCTTCTGGGCTTGGATGCCGCAGAAGAAAGACCTATTGAACCCACCCCTTCCGTATCCTTGCCGACCAAGAACACCATCATCACCCTTCCCCCGCAGGCCATTCGTGCTTTCCGAGGCCACCCGTTCCGGCTGTATGAGGGCGACCGGCTCAATGATCTGGTAGAAAGCATTGCGGAACATGGGGTCCTGAATCCCGTCATCATCCGCAAAATCGAACGGGATGAAGATGGCTTTGAGTATGAAATGCTGGCCGGTCATAACCGGCAGAACGCCGCAGCTATTGCAAACCGTGAACTTCCCTGTATCGTCAAGGAAAATCTTTCCGATGAAGATGCCTGGATTTATGTGATCGAAACCAATGTCCTGCAACGCTCCTTCTCCGAAATGCTGCCCTCTGAAAAAGCGGCGGTGCTGGCTCTGCGCTATTCCAAGATGATCTGTCAGGGGCGCCGGAACGATATTGTCGAGGAGTTGAAACGGCTTGAAAACCCTGATGAAATCAGGGAAACCGGGACTTGTGGCATTGAGTGCCACAAGTCGAAAAGCCGTGATGTTGTAGGCGCAGAATATGACCTGAAAGGCCGCGCCGTTGCGAACTATCTCCGCATCAATGAGTTGATTACTCCGCTGAAAAGGCGAATTGATGACGCCGAGTTCCCGATTGTGGTAGCTGTGCAGCTCTCTTATCTGACCGAACAGGAACAGCAGATGGTTGACGATGTGCTTTCGGGAAGCGAGTACAAGGTCAATGAGGGAAAGGTTGTCCTGCTGCGGGAATATACCGGAAAGCTGACCCCGGAGCGTACCGAACAGATTTTGTCCGGCGAGTTTAACCGGAAACCCAAGAAATCCACGGCTACGGCGTTCAAGGTCAAACCGGCGATTTACAAGAAATACTTTACCGCCAGCATCAGCCAGAAAGAGTTCGACAGCATTGTGGACGAGGCGCTTGCCCTCTACTTTGCTCAGAAAGGACAGGGGTCCGAGCAAGAGGCCGGATAACCGACCATAATCACCAATACAGGAAGGAGGTCAGATACCGTTGAGAAATGATGAACGCCTGCGGACGATATATGAAGTCATGGCTCCTTATATTGTCCGAAATGAACACAACTGGCGGGATTATCTGGCATTTGCATCGCAGTTCCATAAGCACAGTTTTGACAACATACTTCTTGTGTACGCACAGGACGAGGATGTTTCGATTCTGGCAACACAAAAGCAATGGGCAGCCATAGGCAGAAATTTGATTCCCCGTGCAAAGGGCGTTGCTGTTTGTGTCTATCGGAATGCCAAACTCACCCTTGACTATCTCTTTGATGTAAGCCAGACTACTGGCAAAGAGATTCATCCTACGGACTGGCAGCTTTCCGATGAAATGAAAGAGGCCCTGACCGAGCGCCTGTCGTATGCACACGGTTTCCCCAAGCAGGGCTTTTCCCAAGCACTGTATGCGATGGCCAGCGAATCTGTCGCAGACAATTACAACCACTTTTTGCAGGAACTCAAGCAGGAAACCAAAGGCCATTTGTTCACCGAGATCCCGGCCGGTGGTTTTGAAGCCCAATACATCCAGCTTCTGACCGACAGCATTTCTTATTTCATCGGCAAAAAGTGTCACCTGCCGGATGAAGAAATCCAGTTGAGTGACGGTATGGCGACGGTCAGCCATTTCAATACACTCCCGTTGGTTGCTCATCTTGGTACGGCAGTAACCGCCCTTTCCAAAGGCATCCTGTTAGAAGTGGAACGGAACATCAAGATCATCAATCGTGAAAGGATGGCACAACATGAACAAACCGAATATCAATCTGAAATACAGAGAGCAGGACGGGATGATGCTGCCCGATCTGCAAATCTCCAACAGCAGCGAAGCAGATCAGCCTCTGGGCAGGTACGGCCGGATGGCCCTGGAATACCTCAGAGAGAATCACCCGGAGCGATTTACGACTTTGAAAATGGATGGCAGTCTGATGGAGATCATGCACCGGGTACAGGACGAGGCGACCGAGAAGATCGAAGCCCTGACGCAGCAAATGCTCCAGCAGGAGCCGCTTCCGCAGACCGAGGACATCATGGAGCGGACGCGACACCTGAACAGTCTGAAACTGATGGCGGAGGAAACCGTACTCCAGAGCGTAGTCCTGATTCCCCGCTGACCGAAGAACAGCCAAATACAGAAGTGGCGCCGAGCGCCGCACCTGTGGGAGAGCCGTCTGAAAAGGACGGCTCTTTTTCTGTTCCTGCGGAACAACCGACACGCCATTTTACCGATGCAGAAGTCCGGCGCAATTATGAGTACATCCTGACCAGCACCAATCTATACCCCCCAGAGCTGCACAGCGCGGTTCGCAGCGTATTGTCAGAACCGCCGCTCAATCCTGACTGGTCAGACAAAGGGCGGCAGATTGCGGCTCTCTTTACTCCCTATGGCGACCGTGAATATCAGGGCGATCTTCTCTATCGTACCCGGTTGCATGGTGAAGATGGCATTTCATTTTTCTTTGATGAAGGCTATACCTACATTCCCTGGAACGGGCTGGCGTTTTTACTGGATGCCATGATCGAGGATGGCGACTATCCCAATCCTGTTGTAGAGGAGCAGCCTGACCCCATCGGGGATTATAACATCCCTGATGAAGTTGATGAAATGGGCGGTCCTCACCGGCAAATGACCATTGGAGAAGCGGATTTTGATTATGTTCTGGATGCTGTTGCCTATAAAGCCGGAGAAACCGTAGTGGAACCGGTCAAGCCGCAGGCGATTGTTCAAATGGAAAACGACACGCCAGCAGCCGGTGACGAGCCTGCATCCGTTCCTGACGAAAATCCCCCTGTTGTTGTGGAAGCCCCCGAAACGGATCTCCCCACAGATACAGCGGAGCAGCCTACACCGCCGCCCGTCAAAGGAAACACGACGGCGCACAAGAATTTCCGCCGCTTTCAAGAGTTGTTCCCGGAGATTGTGTCCGGTCAATATGAGTATCTGCGGCTGGAGGCCGGAGAAGCCTACTATCCTCTGGTCATTCACCATAAATACGGTTCCCATTACTGCATGGAGCATTACTATATGCAGAACGGCGACCGGATGTATGACCCTTATATGGACTTCCAAATCGACAAAGAGGCCGGGACACTTCGGGCTTTCAGTTATGAGAACAGCGGCATTGGTGTATATAACGAGGCTGATCCCGACGACCCCGCATACGAGAAAGCAATCAACGGGTTCAACAATTTCTTTGCCACCTGGCTGAACAATATCCGCAGCCAAGGCTATGAGCCGGTGCGGGCCTCTATGATGGTCAACGATGAAGAAGTCGATGTGGATTTGCGCCCGGCTGCCGAAGCTGTTCCGGTCGTGGAAGAAGAACAGCCGGAGCAGCTCTCCCTTCTGTCCTTGGAAAAGAGTACGGAAGATCTGCTTGTTGAGCGTGTCATGCAAAGAGGCCCCCTTACCGCAGGAAAAAAAGAACAAATCTACGAGTTTGCTCAGACCCACCCCACCGGATCAGAATTTACTACTTTCCTAAAAAAGCTATATGGATATGAAGGATTCTCCGGTGATGAAATGGGCGTGAAATACGCCATGTTCAATAGTGAAGGTGTCACTATCGAATGGCAGGATGAGCAGGGCGAAACACAGGAAACAAAGCTGTCCTGGGCGCGGGCTGCCGGTGTCGTGCAACGCCTGGTGGATGAAGGCCGCTATCTGGAAACCCCTGTTGTCAGCCAGCCGGAACAGCAGGATGAGGTGCAGCCTTTCAGTGACCAATACCGTCTGTTAGACCGTCTGTGTGCTGACTGCGAGTATTTTCTGGGGGCGGGACAGCGGGCAGAAAAGCATTTGTGGGCAGGCAGTGTGGATGCACAGATTGAGAAAATGCGGGAACTATATGCCCAACTGCCGGAAAAACCTGATTGGATTTCCCTGGATATAATCAACGCCTACGCCCGCCGCATGGCAGTCCCGGAGCCGGTAGAAAATACTGCGGAAGCCTCGCAGGAGGAAACGCAGATTTTGGATGAAGCCCTGGACGCCCATCATGGGCAGATTGATATGCTGATGCAGGCGGTCCGAGGTGAGCTGACGGTTGGAACCATCCGGTACAGCATTTTTGAGGGGCGGCCCCATACCAGCATGATTGAAGTTCTGGAGGACTATCGCCGCCAAGGTATCGCAACCCAGATGCTCCGCTATCTGCAAGGGCAATATCCCAATGAGGAAATTGTATGGGGGTATTTGACCGAGGATGGCTCGGCCCTGTACCAAGCCGTGGTGGATGAACAGCCCAATCCCGACTATCTCCGGATACAAAATGACCTTGAAGATATTACGCGGGAATTTGACGCTTATGTGCGGCGCCTGGACGGTGGGGCTATTCTCTCCCCCCAAGAAGCTGCCGACATGGACGATCTGGAGGACACGCAATACCGGCTGGAAAAAGAGCTGGAAGAACTGCGCCCCATTCGCGCCTTTGTACGAATGGGCGATGGTACAGCAGCAGAGGCGCCCGCTGTTATGGACGAAGCCACCCCCACTGATCTGGCGCCCCTTCGTGAGCCGCCTGCGGCGCCGCAGGTCGCCACACACAACTTCCGTTTTTCTGAGGACTATGACCTGTATCCAAGTGGAGCAAAAACCAAATATAAAAACAATGTCATGGCAATCAAGCTGCTCAAGCAGATTGAGCTGGAAAAGCGGACAGCGACACCGGAAGAACAAATCATCCTTGCCCGTTATGTCGGATGGGGCGGGCTTGCCAATGCTTTCTCCAGTACGGCCTCTGGTTGGGAGAACGAATATCAGGAATTGAAGTCCCTGCTGACTGATGTGGAATACAAGGCGGCCATGAACTCCACCATTACAGCCTACTACACCGAGCCTGACCTGATCCGGCACATTTACCGCGCCCTGGAACGGTTTGGCTTCGAGGGCGGCCCTGACCGAAAAATCCTGGACCCCGGTATGGGAACCGGCAACTTCTATTCTGTGCTGCCGGAGCAGTTTCAAGGGAGCAAGCTGTTTGGCGTAGAGTTGGATTCCATCACCGGCAGAATCGCAAAGCAGCTTTATCCCGATGCGGATATTTCCATCATGGGATATGAAGCCACCAAATTTGAGGACAACAGCTTTGATGTGATTCTGGGCAATATCCCGTTCAACTCCGTGAAAATCTATGACCGGCGCTACAATGACCTGAACCCGTACATCCATGACTATTTCTTCATCAAGTCCCTGGACCTTGCAAAACCGGGCGGTATCATTGCCTTTATCACCAGCAAAGGAATTATGGATCGCAAGGACGAGAGCCTTCGGGAATATATCGCACGGCGGGCAGAGTTCATCGGCGCCATTCGCCTACCCAACACTGCGTTCAAGGCTTTGGCGGGAACCGATGTAACAGCGGATGTTGTTTTCTTGAAAAAGAGAACGCATCCCATAGAACTTGATCGCGCGAATCTTCCGTCCTGGATTGAAACTGACCTGGACCGCAGTAAATGGATCGCCTATAACCGCTATTTCAAAGATAATCCCGAAATGCTCATGGGCGAGATGGTGAGCAGCCGGAATATGTACGGCAACGAAGATGGGACGGCCTGTGTTGCCCCGGAAGATTTTGACCTGAACCAGCATCTTACCCAAGCGGTTGACTCCCTGTACGCCCGTTTCACAGCAGAGCCAGATGAAGAAATTGAGGCAGACGAACCGGAAGAAAGCAATACAGAGTATGAGGACGCTCCGGCCGGAACCAAAAACTTCACCTATGTTGTGCGGAATGGCGAGATCTTCTTCTGTGAAAAAGATAAGCTGATCCCGCAGCCTTACACTGGCATGAAGGCCGAAAGAATCAAGGGATTGTGCGAAATCCGTACTGCGTTGCTGGAGGTTATCAACATCCAGTCCCATGAGTATGACCCGATTGATCTCCAGAAAGTACAGGACACACTCAATCAGGTATATGACCGCTTCGTTGCAAAGTATGGAGCCATCAACAGCAAAGGAAACATCCTCGCTTTTTCTGATGATGACCAATTCCCCTTGCTGCGCTCTATCGAGGATGAGCGGAAAGACAAGACCGGTTGGGATAAATCAGCGATCTTCACCAAAGCCACCATCCGTCCTTTCCGTCAGGTCAACCATGCAGACACCGCCGAGGACGCCCTTCAAATCTGCCTGAATCACAAGCTGCGGGTGGATCTGCCCTATATGTCCTTCCTGACAGGAAAAGCCCCACAGGAGTTGGTGCAAGAGCTGGATACTCGCATCTATCTCAATCCCCAGAAATACTACGGTAATCCGCTGGAAGGATGGGAACTTGCAGAAGAATATCTCAGTGGTCATGTGCGGGATAAACTGCTCTACGCACGTCAGAAGGCAGCGGAAGAACCGGAACTCTTTGCCCGGAATGTAGAGGCTTTGGAGGAAGTACAGCCGGAGCCGCTGACTCCTGCCGACATCGAAGTGAATATGGGTGCCATCTGGGTTCCCATTGAGTATTACCGCCAATTCATGTATGAAACCTTCCAGACCAGCGGATATGAAAAGGTCATCGAGGGCGGCGACAACCGGCACCGCATTGACATTGAGTATTTCTCCTATACCACGACCTGGCGTGTCACCAATAAAAATGCGGAACCGGATTCCGTAATGGTCAACCAGACTTTCGGAACCAAGCGGAAAAATGCTTATGAGATTTTTGAGGATTGCCTTAATATGCAGTCCACTACTGTCCGTGACCGGCAGGAATACATCAATGAAAAGGGCAACAAGTCGGTTAAATATGTAGTCAACGCACAGGAAACCATGATTGCCCGTGCCAAGCAGCAACAGATTCAGGAAGCATTTGCGTCCTGGGTTTGGAAAGAACCGGAGCGCCGGGATAGGCTTCTGCGTATCTACAATGAAACCTTCAACACAGTTCGCCCCCGTGAGTTTGATGGGAGCCATCTCGTATTTCCCGGCATGAACACGGAGATGAAGCTGCGGAAGCACCAGCTTGATTTTGCTGCCCGTGTCATCTATACCGGGACGGGGCTTGCCGCACATGAGGTAGGCGCCGGAAAGACCGCTGCTTTAATTGCCGCCGGGATGTACCTCAAGAACCTGGGAGCGATCCACAAGGCGGTGTTTGTGGTTCCCAATCCCCTGGTGGGCCAGTGGGCAACAGAGTTCTACCGATTTTTCCCCAACGCAAACCTTTTGGTATCCACCGCAGAGGATTTTACTCCCAAAAACCGCAACCGCTACATTTCTAAAATCGCCACCGGAGAATATGACGCAGTGATTCTGGCGCACAGCCAATTTGAGAAAATCCCAATCTCCACAGAGCGGCAGATTGCTATGCTGGAACGGCAGATCAACGATATTGAAAATGCAATCCATGAGATCAAGAGCGAAAATGGCGAGAATTGGTCTGTCAAGCAGATGGTCATTTTCCGCAAAAATCTGGATGAGCGGCTGAAAAAGCTGTCTGCCGAGGAAAAGAAAGACGATCTGCTGACCTTTGAGCAGCTCGGCGTAGATATGATGATGGTGGACGAGGCACACTTTTTCAAAAACTGCTTTGTCTTTACAAAGCTGCGGAATGTGGCTGGTATTACAACCTCAAGCAGTCAACGCGCTTTTGATATGCTGCTCAAATGCCAGTATTTACAGGAAACTAACCAGGGGCGCGGCGTAGTATTTGCGACCGGAACGCCAATCAGCAACTCGATTTCCGAACTGTTCGTCATGCAGCGGTATTTGCAGCCGCAGGAGTTGGAACGCTTCGGCTGGTCCTACTTCGATACCTGGATCGCCCATTTTGCAAAGAAAGCCTCTGTGCTGGAATTGAAGCCGGAGGGCGGCGGCTATCGGATGCGTGATCGCTTCGTCCGTTTCTACAATCTCCCTGAACTGATGGCTGTCTTTCGTGAGGTCGCTGACATCAAAACAGCGGATATGTTGGATATTCCCGGACTCCCGGCTGTTCGCACTGGTAAAGCGGAGATTGTTTCGGTGGAAGCCACACCCGCACAGCAGGCGATCATGGCCGATTTTATTCTGCGGGCGGAAGCAATCCGAACCGGCCGAGTGAAGCCAGAAGAAGATAATATGCTGAAGCTGACCGGTGAGGCCCGCCTGATGGCGATTGACCCGCGCCTGATTCGACCGGATGCGGATGGTACAGGAAGTAAGTTGAGTGTCTGCATTGAGGATGTTTATCAGGTTTGGAAGGACACCGCCGCCTCTGCTTCCACGCAGCTTGTCTTTTGTGATGTTGGCACTCCCAAAGCCGGGAAATTCAATGTATATGATGAAATAAGAAATGTGCTGCTGGCAAAGGGTGTGCCGGAATCGGAGATAGCCTTTGTTCACGACGCCACTTCTGAAGCACAGCGGCAGGAACTGTTCGAGCGTACCCGCCAAGGAAAAGTCCGTATCTTAATCGGCAGCACCAGCAAGCTGGGAACCGGCGTGAATGTTCAGAATAAGGTAATCTCCATTGACCATCTGGACTGTCCGTGGAAGCCCTCTGACATTACACAGCGAAATGGACGTGGGGTACGGCAGGGCAACGAAAACCCTGAAATTATGATAAAGCAATTCGTAGCCAAAGGAACATTTGATGCGTATCTCTGGCAGATTCAGGAGCAGAAATTGCGCTATATCACGCAGATTCTCACCGGAAAACACATTGCCCGCTCTTGTGAGGATGTGGATGAAACCGTCCTGTCTGCCGCACAGTTCAAGGCGGCCGCTACCGACAATCCGATGGTCGCACAGAAGATGGAATTGGAAAACCGGGTCACGGAATTGAAAATCCTGCGGGGTGCGTGGAGTAACGAGCAACTTTCTTTGGAGCGCAAAATCAGCACTATTTATCCTGGGCAGATAAAGCGGTATGAAAAGGAAATCGACCAGATCGGTGAGGATATTAAATTGCTGAACCAATCGGCCGGCAGCGACTTTTCGATTGTCCTGGATGGCAAACGCTATACAGAACGGTCAGAGGCCGGAGAAGCCTTCGGGCTGCTCTATCGCATGATAAAAGAAGGCGCAAAGGACGATTCGGAAGAATTTGAGATTGGTGCTTATCGCAGTTTCCCGTTGTATCTGTCGGTTGGGTATGTTTCACGATTGGTTTTGAGATATAACCACCACTACACAACAGAGGTTGGAACTTCTGCTTTAGGTGCTATCACCCGCATCGAACACCTTTCAGAACGGATTCCCGGCTATCTCAAAGAGGTCCAGCGCGAGTTGGAGGAAGTGCAAAAACAACTGTCGGTTGCCCAACAACAGGTTGGACAGCCGTTTATTTATGAGGATGAGTTGTCGGAAAAGGTTGCCCAACTCACAGAAATCAATACCAAGTTGGAGTTTGAATCATTACAGGAAAGCGAGGTGATTTTGGATGAAAACGGACAACGATCTGATGGCGAGGAAGATTGGGATTCTGAAAGAGTTCCTGCCTGCGCTTCTGCCGAAGTATAAGATCATGCTGCTGGAGGCATTCAGCCCCCACGATCTTCTCACGGCGTATATCAAAAACACTCTGGCGAGCTATCCCCGTCTGGAAGATCAGAACTTGGATGACCTGACGCTGGAACTGCTGTACCCCACTGACGAGGCGGCAGAACACTGTATCAAAGAGTTCCTTGCTCTGCGCCTGGACGATGACAACGAGCATGAGCTGGAGCAGTGATGTGAGGTGGTGATATATGGGCGAGAAACATTCGGCTGTCGGCTATCTCTTTCGAGAAGGTGCTTTTTTGCCAGCCCAAGAAACAAAGCCGGTCCGCAATGAGTTTGGCCTGGACCTGTTTCAGCATAGAGGCTCCGTTTATGAAGGAAAAACCGGACTGCAATTCTGTTCTCTCCAGCAGGCGGAGGACTTGGCCGGTTTCGTTGAGAAGCATGGCGGTATTGAAAAAGTCCAAAAGCTGATTGCAGACAGTTTGGAGCGCACCGGTCTTTCTCCCCGCTACACCCGACCGGATGAAAAGAAAAAGGACATCTTTCCGCCAAAGGAAAAAGACGAGAACCGGGTTTTTGCCAAAGACCTGATGGGCAACAAGCATTTCTACTACCGCTTCTACAACGAAAACGGCATTGAACTCTACACAATGGAGAAGAAACGGGAGTTCTTCCAAACGGTTTATATTCCATGTGACGGGTTTATGGTGGGCATTGACCAGCGGCACCGGCTTGAGGAAGTCCTGAAATGGCTGCCCACGCTGGAGCATGGCATCCGGGGTGAGATCGAGAGGGTTTTCAATCAGAGTATGGAAGCCCCGGACCGGTGGGCTGATCTGGGATTTGCCAATCTGCTTGGACGGTATGAGGAAGCAAAAGCCCACAATGCCCCCATTGCTGCGGAACGGCAGCGGCAAGCTGATGAAAGGCGGGCGCAGCAAGACGCCCGTGAACAGCAGTTGGCACAAGAACGACAGGCCCGTTACGATTCCGCCATCCGTGAGGCCGAAGGAGATATTATGGCGGGAAAGGAGGTGATAAACCGGGAGATCAACGGAAAATCTCTCATTATGCAGCTCTTTCGTGAGCATGAAATTCCTGTTCCTCTCAAAACACAGGGCTGGATCATCAATTCGCTTCACAGTATCCGGTACGACCCCCAAATTGGAGAATGGAACTACCGCTATTTCAAAGGCAGCCGGAACAGCACCAAAATGTTTGATCTGCTTTCCCAACTGTCCGCTGCGATTCAGACCCGACAGCAGTTTGAAGAACATGGGGCGTCCCCGCCGGACAGCCCTGTATTGGACTGTGAGGAAGAACAGGATATGGAACTGTAAATCTGTTTTTTGAAAGGAGCCAATATGAAAAAAGCAATTTTGAGCGTATCCGCTGCCGCCGCCATGATTGGCGGCCTTTTCTATTTTGGCTGGTATCGCAACCGCCACGGCGCCAACTAAGCGAATCGACCTGTCTGGAGGGAGGTGAAGCGATATGCCGATGACAGCGACAATGGCGCCCTACACCCTTTTCATACTGGATGATGATACCCCTCTGAACCCTCGTGAGGATCACGACTGCCTGGGAAAAATGGTCTGCTGGCATAGCAGATACAACCTGGGCGAGAAGCACGATTATGATGAGCCAAGCGATTTCCTGCGGAGCCTGCTGTTTTCTGAATACTCCAGCGGCCATGACCGGAACAATCCGGTTTTTGCATTTCTCAAATCTGGCAGGGCCAAAGATGCCCGATTGGAATACAACCGCTCCACGCGGGAGTGGGAATTGCAGGAGAATCAGCACTGGAGTTCAGACAGCGATTGGTATGTGTCCTCCAGCTATGCGGCCTCGTTGAAAGATGAAGTCCCGGACTGGTTTTTGGATGATTGCCTTTCTGCCCTCACCACCGGCGAACTGTTTTCGCTGGTGGAACAAATGGATGGCATGGTGATTCTTCCGCTTTACCTGTACGATCACAGCGGGATCACCATGAACACCTGCGGCTTTTCTTGCCCGTGGGATTCCGGTCAGGTTGGCTGGATCTACGCAGATAAAGCGATGATCGAGCAGGAACACGGGAAAATCACCCCTGAAATATTGGAGAAGGTTCGTCAAACCCTGGAAGCCGAAGTCAAGGAGTACGATTACTACCTGACCAACCAGTGCTATGGATTCCAGCTTTTCAAGGAAGATGTGGAGGTGGATAGCTGCTGGGGATTCCTGGGGGAAATCCGGGATGTTCAGGATGCTATAAAGGAGTATCTGCCGGAGGACTGCAACCCGGCAATCGTTGAATCGCTCCAATTTCAGTATGAGGAACCGGACATCGACGAGTATTTGGAGCGATTGCAGGAAGAAACGGAGGGATTAGACTGTGAGCCTGGATAACACAGTGAATGTTTTCATCCTGTATGGCTGCACCTTGAGCAAGGAGCGAAGTTCCATGCGAATTGTGGCCGCCACTACGGATGAAGAAATGCTGCATACCATCATCGGCGCCCAAATTCTCGGCGGCACAATGGACTACCGGGGCTTCAGCAATATGAAGGGCTTTGAACAGTTCCGGGCGGCCTGCCGTGCCGGTGATGTTCAGTATAGCAATCTGGACTATGGTTTTGTGGAGCAGACGGAAAATCTGATGCTCCCGGACTGTGCAAAGGAGCCGCAGTTTGAGAAAGCATATCGGCTGCTGAACCTGTCCGACCATGAGTTCAATGCCATCCGCAATGGTTCTCTGGAGAGCCTGGGCGAAGATCGCACCCGTTTGATTCTGGATAAGGCGCTGTCATGGGCGGCACAGAACTATGCCGGATGGGACTTATACCGCCATTTGAGAGATGAACTCGGCATGAGCAACGAGGAAATCGGAAAAGCCGGATTTGACCTGGATGAGTTCTATGAGGTCGAAGCGGCGGACTCTGCGGAGTATGAAGTGGAGGCTGACTATGGCGAAGAACTTTAATTCTTCTGCTCTGCCGGAACATTGCTATGCAGTTCTTCCCGGTTCCGGGCAGCTCGTAGAGGTCAGGCGCGGCGAAAAGGGCTACTATCCCTGTGCCTACTCCACCAGCGACCGTGAGTATAACAAGGTTCTGGCAAATTACTTCAATGCCCATGAGGGCATTTCAAAGGCACAGGCGGCAGCTATGTTGGCCGGTTCCATGTTTGGCTGGAATGTTCCTGCTGCCGATCCTGCCTGTTACGATGCAGAGGGCATCCCGATCCAACCGGGAGAAAAGAAAGCGCCCACCAGATCGCCGGAATACCAGTACGAGCAGGCAAAGCTCATCCGGCAGAACTACCAGCCCGGAACCAAGGTTGTGCTGGATGAAAAGATGGAAGATCCCTACCGTGAAATGCCTGCGGGACTGACCGGCATCGTAGATTCCGTTGACGATCTGGGGCAAATTCATTGCCATTGGGAGAATGGTTCTTCGCTGGCGCTTATTCCGGGCGTTGACCATTTTCATCAGGATATGACTCAGGAGCCTGTAATTGAGAGCAGCGAAGAACAGGAGCCTGATTTGGAATTGTGAGGTGATGTGATATGAGCAGAAGCGCCGCTGCGTATCAGAAATTTACCGAGGATGAGATTAGGAAGGCAAACAGCGTGGATATTCTGTCCCTGGCCCGTGGCTATGGATATGAGCCGGAAAAGGCAGGCCGCAAAGCTGTCCACATGAAGCACAGCGGCGGGCTTTACATCTTCCCCGAAAACAATCGCTTTTTCCAATGGACGGGCCCCGATGATGGTGTCAAAGGCGGCGCCATTGATTTTGTCATGCGGGAGGAAAACCTGTCTTTCCCCGAAGCGGTGGGCAAGCTGATCGGCAAGGAGTTCTCTCCATCCGTAAGGCAAGTGATTCCCTATGAGAAAAAAGAACGGGAGCCGCTGGTGCTGCCCGAAAAGGCAGACAACATGAAGCGGGCCTATTGGTATCTGGTTTCTGTCCGGGGTATCAGCCCTAAAATCGTAAGCCACTTTATGAATCGAAAGATGGTCTATCAGGAAAAAAAGTATGGCAACTGCGTGTTTGTGGGCTACGATGCTGAAGGAACAGCCCGGTACTGTTCTATGCGGGCGGCCAGAGAACACAGTTCCTTCAAAATGGATGCTACCGGCTCAGATAAGAGCTACCCTTTTTTTCACGAGGGCCAAACCGATCTGCTGATTGTCACCGAGGCACCCATCGACCTGATGAGCCATGCTTCTATTGCCGCTGATTTCTACGGGCACGACTGGACACAAGATCACCGTATCTCTACCGGCTGCCTTTGGAATGGAGCCATTGACCGCTATCTGGAAAGCCATCCGCAGATCAAGCGGCTGGTGTTTGCGGTGGACAATGACTATCTGGCCCGTGACAAGAATGGGCAACTGCGAAATTGGGGGCAGCTTACAGCGGCAAAATGGATGAAGGCATACACCGAAAAGGGCTATGCCTGCGCGGTTCATGTGCCGCATTTGAACGACTTTAACACCGACCTGGTGGAAATGCGGAAGGGGCGTTCTGTGGAGGATTTAGACCGTCAGTGTATGGCGGAGCTGGAAACCGCATTTGAACAGAGCGCCGAGGAAGAACCGGAACAAGGTATGGAGGTGTAAAATTGGCAAAAATCAAAACCTTTGAATTGGACCGCTGGAGTGAGCCGGATGAAAAGCGGCGTGTCCGGCACATCGGCATGGCCGACGCAAAAGAAACCTTTGACAGACTGCAAACGCACCTGGAGCTGAAAGGTCTGCTCCCGGATGAGTATTTCCTGTTCTCCGATGAACTGACGGGCGAGCTGCCTGAATTTGACCAGGCGCTCTGTATTCCCAATTTTGGGGCCAGCGAAGGTATCTATCTGGACATTTCCCTGGCCTGCCGCGACAAAGATGGCAAACGCTGTTTTCAAAACTTTGCTACCGGCAAGACATTGGGAGAAACTGCGGACGACTATTACAGGATGTTCCGCATTGCTGCCGAATGTTCCCTGATGCTCAATGGCCGTGGAAATACCTATGAACAGAAAAAAGTGGACATCGTTCTGACCGAGCAAGAAGCAGAGGCCGTGGGGACTGTGGTGGATATGGAACTCTGCGGCCACCATCCGCCGGAGGCCGAGGCAATTTTGAACTCTGCGCTGGAGAAGATCGACCGGATCGCCTTTGCAAAAGTCCAGACTATCACCTGTCATGGGAAAGACGATTACTCTTTCTGGTCTGCGGAGATTCCCAAAGATATGCTGCACTCCATCCTGCACGAAGCCTGCGAACGGGTTGGAACCCTGGATGAACTGATGGGCGCAATGAACCCGAAGGACGGGTATGAAATGCGGCTGTTCATTCAGACACCGGGACGGCAGTTTGCGTTCTACCGTATCCCTGAACGGCTCTCCAATCTGGAGGACTACGCCAATGAGGGCTGCTCTGTCCGAGGAACAAAGGACGAAATCATGGCGGAGATTTTTACCGAGTGGGCGCCCGCCCAAGAAGATCTGGAAGATGACTTTGAACTGTGACAGCCCGCACTTTTCTTTTCATCTGTACCTGCCCGCCCCCCTGCGGGGGCGCCCCGCAACCGGAATCCGCAGGCCACGCCCTGCGGTTCTCGGTTAAGGCAGGAATAGCCGTCATACCTGACGGCGGGCTGACAGCTTGAAAGCAGTGCTTTCAACGGGTTTGCGGGTTTTTGAATCGGTATGACTTTCAAGTTCCGGTGTGATTTTTGTCACACCTCTCTTTTCAGCCATTCTACCCGCCGATTCTAACCATTCTAACGCCGAGAATGTGAGAAGTATTGGTTGGGGCCTGTTGTCTGGCACTCACTCATTTGAAAGGAGGATTGATTTGAAGGAATCGCCCATTAAAACAGAGCGCAAGACGCTCCATCTGCCGGAAGATACAGTTCGGGCGCTCAATAAACTGGCAGCCAAGAATGGGACGGACTTTTCCAAAGAAGTGCGCAGGGCGATTGACGAATATCTGGATTTGGAAACCACCGCCGAAAATATTGACATGATAAACGGGGTCATCCGGCAGGAACTCAGCGGGCAGCTCAAAGCCCTGGGAAACCGATTGGCCGGACTGATAAATCGCCTGACGATCATATCGGCTGCGGGCTATTATGCCAACATTGCCATTATTGCAGACCTCATTGACCAAGATCGCTATTCGTCTTTTGAAAAAATTGAGTCGGCGGCCCGAAAGCGGGCATTAGCATTTGCCAATCAGAAAAACGCGGATGCGCTGCGTACTTTCATGGATGACGAGGAAATGCAGAAAGCCATCCATGCCGTACAAGGAGGTTCCCGTGTCGATTCTGATTTATAAGCAGCGCCACCGGCACCCTAACTATAAGAAAACTCCAAAAGGCAACTATGCCCATATCGGCTACATTGCAACTCGTCCCGGTGCCGTGAAGAATGAGGGGATGCGCCACGGACTGTTTGGCAAGCTGGAGCCGGGGGCGGTCAAAGAGTTTGACACCTGGCAGGAAGCCGCCCGCCTGGTTCGGGAGCTTTCCTATCGTCGGGTCAATATGTATCGTGGTATTATCTCTTTTTCACCTGAAACGGCTGCTGAATTGGGACTGTCCGATCATAAAGCGTGGGAGGACTATATTGACCGCCACATTTTGACTCTGGCAAAGTTCAATGGAATCCGGGTGCAGGATTTGCAATGGGTGGCCGCCCACCATAACGAAAAAGGCCATCCCCACATCCATGTGGTGTTCTGGAATAAAAATCAGCGAACAATGGTCCCTTTTGTGCATCCAAGCATCCCGGATAAAATCCGTAAGCAGCTCATTCGAGATATCTTTGCCGAGCGTATCAAAGAGTATTGCGAGGCCAAACAGCGGGCAAAGGAACACCTGTCGGCCATCACAGACGAAATGATTGACGAGTTTGAGAAGTACATGGAGCATCTTCACCCGCAGGAATATCGCCGCCTGCGTGAAGCGTTTGGGCGTATCACGGATGATGAGCTGGGGACTTCCCCTTTGGATAGCGTTGTTGGTGCAATGAAGATTGCCCCCTTTATCTCACGCCTGTTTGCGTTGAAGGAGAAAATGCCGAAAAAGGGGCGGCTGTATTACAAATTGCTTCCAGAGGATGTGAAGGCCGAATTGGATGCCTTTGTTGCCTTCTTGAAGGAAAACAACGAGTACATCCGCAATTTGGTACAGGACTACGCAGAGAGCAAGACCCGTCTTGCCATGCTCTATGACACCGACCCGGCGCACATCAAAGAACAGCAGGAAAAGGCTGTGGCGGAGGCCGATAAGCTGATTGCCAATAAAATTCTCGACGTGATCCGCACCATGCTGTGCAAAGACCGTGAGGTCCAGTCTTTTGAATATACAGAGGCCCGCAAAGCCTACTTCACCGAACAGATGATTTGCGAGATTCTGATTGCTTTGGAGCAGACTGCCATGAGCCTTGATATGGAATATGATGACCGGCAAAAGGCGATGAGTACAGATTTGTCAAAGGCAGCCCGAAAAGAGTGGTATCTGCGGCACAAAGATAAAGGTATGGAGCCATAGTGACCCGCAATCAAATATATTGTCGAAAAGTTTTGCGGTTATAAACCGCAAAAAAATTGACCACCTGCTTGTTTTGCGGTATAATAATTACAAATGGAGGTGGTCACAATGATTGATAGACCGTTATATGTGGATAAGATCATGGCCTATGTAGATACTCCCTTTGTAAAAATCCTTACAGGAGTGCGCCGCTGCGGAAAATCTACCATATTGAAAATGATTATGGAAAGGCTGAAAACGGAACGAAACATTCCAGAAGATCGCATTATAAGCTGTCGTTTTGATTCTATGGAATATGAGGATATGACGGCAAAGCAGATCTACACACTCTTGAAAGAAAAACTCTCCCCTGCGGGCAAGACCTATTTGTTTTTGGACGAGGTTCAAGAAATCAAGGGATGGGAAAAGATTGTTAATTCGCTGGCGTCCGATTTTGATGTTGACTTGTATATTACAGGCTCCAACTCCAGAATGATGTCCTCTGAAATAGCGACCTATCTTACTGGCAGATATGTTTCCTTCCGCATTTTCACCCTGTCTTTTGGCGAATATCTGATGTTCAAAAGCAAATTCGCCAATGTTGGGGAGCCGAAAACAGAACTTGCCAATTATGTCCGCTTGGGCGGGTTCCCAGCAACTCATTTACAGGCGTATTCTCAGGATGAAATCTATACGATTGTCCGGGATATATACAACTCCACAATTTTTTCGGATATTGTAAAACGAAATCAAGTTCGGAAGATCGACCAGTTGGAGCGTGTTGTAAAGTACACATTCAGCAATGTCGGTAACACCTTTTCCGCAAAGTCGATTGCGGATTACCTGAAATCAGAACGGCGATCCCTTGATAACGAAACCGTTTATAGCTATTTGGATAAGCTGGAAAAGGCGTATCTGCTTCACCGTTGTTCGAGATATGATTTACAGGGTAAGGAAATCCTGAAAACGCAGGAAAAATTCTATCTGGCTGATGTTGCCTTGCGGTACAGTGTTCTCGGCTATAACGCGGACAGCGTTGCTTCCAGTCTGGAAAATATCGTGTACTTGGAACTTTGCCGACGGGGATATACAGTCTATGTGGGGAAAACCAGTGATGGTGAGATTGATTTTGTAGCAGTCAGACAAAACGAAAAAATTTATGTTCAGGTTACGCAGGAAATCAACTCAGAAAAGACAGAAAAGCGAGAATATAACCGCCTGCTTGAAATACCCGACAATTATCCCAAATTTGTTCTCACAACAGACGAATTTGCCGGTGGGAACTATGAGGGAATCAAGACAATGCACATAGCGGATTTTCTGCTTAGTGCGGAGTATTGACATCTGAAAAAATTGATATTGCCATACAGAAAAGCAGTCCTGCGGGGCTGCTTTTTCTGTTTTCAAATGATTGTGGAAATCAAAAAGTGACCGGCCGCCCGGTTCCAGAAAGGAGAAAGGATGATAGCAGCGAACACTTCCTATAAGCAAAATGGTGTGCCGGTGTCGATTCCGAGCGGTTCGTATGGCATTGCCCATTTGACGGTTCACCAATATGAATACCCCAAAGGACATCCCTGCCATAACTGCCCTTATACCCTGCGCACCTCTGTCCCGTCCTGTATGTTCCCTGAACGAAGGGATGGCGGCTGTCTATGGTACGATCTGAAAAAACAGCGGCGCCCTCCGCTGCCTGCGGTTTACCCCAAAAATCAGGCGGCGGCAGAGCGCATTTTTGCTTTCATTGAAATTCTCAAAGATGTGATGAAGCGAAAAGGTTATCAGGAAAGGAGGAAACCGATTGCGAAGTAAAACCGATTTTTACAGGCTGTTCTTTGAGCAGCTTGCCCGGCGCGGCTTTGATGTGAAGCGGTCCCAATCTTCCGATTACATCGCTGATATTTATTTCAAGAGCCAGCTTGTGGCCTATTTCTCCAAAGCCGATACGGTAATCCAGAACCCCTTTGTCACGGTAAAGGACAAACTCATTCGCCTTATCAACGATACGGCCCAGAACACAGCGAACAAAGCGGGTATCTGCCGCGACTGTCCTTATACCGACGCCAACGAGAAACTTCCCAATGGCTCTTATAAGCTGGCGGAATACAATGGCGTGACTCTCGCTTGCAAAGAGCATCATCTGTTTGGCTATGTGTTCTCCACCTACCGCACCGCCCCGGATTCCGGCGAAATGATGGCCCGCCAGATTTTTTACAACAAGGAATTTGCAGGACAGGATTTCGCTAAACGGAGCGGTTTAGTGGATGAACGTGCGCTGTTCACCGAAGAAGAACTCCGGGTCCTTCATGCGGGCTTGGTTAAGATGAGCATACTCGATCAGGATGTTTCCAACGAGGCCCGTGAATCTGTGGAACGGATTCTTGACAAAATCGAGGACATTATCCCGGAGCTGCGGGAGCAGGAAATGGAGTTTGACTTTGATATGGAGTTCGGCCAGCAGGAAGAAATGGAGATTGGAGGATAGCAAGCATGAGCAGCAAGAGAAATCAGACCATCGCTATCGCCCGTTTCCTGATGTATAAATACGGGCTGAACCAGCAGCTTGAGGGCATGACGGACGAAGAATACCTGGCGCATCCCATTGGCTTGGATGTGGGGCAATATGTAGCCGACCTGATGAAATACTGCCCGGAGCATATCGTCGATCAGGTCATGGAACATCAGGATGCTCTTTTGCGGCGCCTGGGTACGGATTACCTCACTGTCATAGCTTATATGCCTTACGAGGAAGATGGAGGGACAAAGTATGCGTGATGGACGCCCGAATCCTGATATTTGGGGAAATATCATCACCTGCGGGGAGATTGCCGTGGGTATTTATGAGATCGTCGGCACAAAAAAACGAGGGCTGGAAGTGCCGAAGGCCGTTGCCGAAGAAATCCTGCCGGAGTCTGTGCTGGAACAGGCTGCGCAGGACGGTGAGAATCTCTGTTTTACCGATCCGGTTTCCAACGCCATCGTTGCGGATGCCCTGCTGGAACAGGAACTTGTTACCGATCCGCAGGCGGCGGCCCGACTGGACGCAATCCGGCAGCTCGATGATGTGGCCTATGATACGGCCTTTGAACCGCCTGTTTCAGACTATGAGCTGGACGGGCTGGACTTGGAAAGATAGGAGTTTTCAATGAAAATCCTGGATTTCGACCTGGAAGGAAGTCACTTCATCATTGAATCAGACATTTCGCCGCGCCAAGAGGCGGATGATGATATGGAGTGTCAATGGCTCCGGTACGACTTTGAGAACACGCAGGTTTATAAAGAAACGGATGGTGTTGTTTCGCCGTTCCAAATTACAGCCGTCGCCTGGGCTGGCTATCAACTGACTGCCGATCATGCGTTGAAAGATGTGATCGGACGAATTTCCCGCAATGAAACCGGTAAGCTGACCGTGCATTATGTCTGCCCTGAACTTCAGGAGTTTTTTGATGAACTCAAAAAGTATCCGGCAATCAACGGGGAACGAACGATTCCATATTTCATTTTTCACGACGGCGACATTGCAAGACTGGCCTATGCGACCAATGAGTTTCTGTATTACGAGGACAGTAACTATATGCCGCTGATGTTCCGTACCGTTGACGGTACTCTTGTTTCCGATAATGAATTTGCCGATATGCGCCTTTGTGAATCCGAGGAAAATGTTGAGAACGGCACAGAACACATTTTGCCGTTCACAGATTACGGTTCCGATGCGGAAAGCGCCTGTGATTTAGAGGACGAGGAAGATTTGGAAATTTGAAGCTCAGAGGTTTGGGGCTATGTCCCGTCGCCGGTGGGCAGTTTTCAGCGATTTTTGCACCGTCCGTCTGTTGGGTGGATGGGCTTAATTGGGAAAGGTAGGTGTTACTTTGAGGCTGGTCTATATTTCTTCCCCTTTGCGGGGAGATATGGAAAAAAACATGGAAAAGGCAAAGGACTACTGTGCTTATGCGGCATCCTGCGGCGTGATTCCTTTGGCGCCGCAGACGATTTTCACGCAATATCTGAATGACACAGTGCCGGAGCAGCGGGAACAGGGTCTGCGAATGGGCCACGAACTGCTGGAACGCTGCGATGAACTCTGGGTTATGGGTGATACCATCTCTCAGGGGATGAAGGACGAAATCGGTCTGGCTACTTTTCTGCAACTCCCGATTCTCTATGTATCTGACGATATGGTGAAGAATCAGACAATGATCCGCCAGTTGGATCGCCCTCTGGACATAAATGACTGCATCCCCGACAGTAGCCAGTACAACTACGAAAATCAATTTCTGGTTCTCAAGCCTGGGGTGAGCAGCAAGGGCGAGGACATGACTGCCGACGACTCCATCTGGTATGCCCGTGACGGTTTTGGATGTATTTATGGAGCCAGAGGTCAGGCCGTGTATGCAGAAAGCCTGTTGACCGGCAAATACATTCATTGGGAACGACATGACTTCTGTGGCATTGTCAAGCCGGAAAGTTTGAAAGAATGGCTTCTGGATAAGCCGGTCAGAAATGCGGCTGCCGAAGAACTCACCAAGTTTGTCACCCCTGAACTTATCAGCGCAGCCAAGCAAAACCATACTGCTTGCGGCTATCCTTTTTTAATCGGGTATGCCCCTGCGAAGGGCGGTCTGCATGAAGCGTTCTGCCTGGACCCCGATCCGGTCAATCTTGCATCTTTTATTGTGAAGATGGGGAAAGAGCGCGGCGACCTGATGATTTGTACTCCGTTGGATACCCCGTTTTTGAACACCTTCGGGGCATTCATTGACCGCTGCGAGGATCAGGACTTTTTGCAAAAGCATCTGCTGCCGGTCCTGGTTCCCATGCAGATGGGCGAAACGGAGCCGCAGGAAATCAAGCTGACCGAGGATCAAGGCAACGAAGCGTTTTTGGATGATTTTGAGGTTGAGGATGATATGGAATTATGAAAACAAAACCTAAACTGATGGTATGTGCGCTGATTTTCGTTTCCGGCGCGATTCTCAACCTGTTTTTCTCAACAGCGGTTCACGGTCTGCTGACAAGAGAGATCACCCGGCTTTCACTTCTCCCCATCGGGGACTGCCTTGCCAGCCTGTTTTCCAACCGCCAGCACATGATGTTGTATCTGTGTCTGCAAGGGTTTGTAAGCGTGTTGGCGGTTATGTTCTTCCTGACCAACATGAGGCCGTATGAATCAGACCTGGACACGATCACCCCGGAAATTCAGACACCCAGAGCCGTGGGCCAATACCAGCATGGTTCAGCCCGGTGGATGACCGATTCCGAGAAAGACAAAGCATTTGACAGCTATATTCTTGACCCGCACAACCCAACGATCCGGCAGTTCTTAGATACCGGATACGATGGTTTGGATTTTCTCAAAGAAAAATAAGGAGGCGATAAATTGAAGTTGAACCTTCACCCCAAAGGTATTCCCAAGCAGGAACCTTTGGGAGCGGATACTCCGCTGAAAAAAGGCGGCGTGGTGGTAGGTATGCGAAAGGAGGGCGATAAAGAAAAAATCTATTTTGTCGGTGATGACTGCCACCTGCTCTGCGTTGGCGCCACTCGTTCCGGTAAATCAAGATGTCTGGTTCTGGAAAGTATCTGTCTTTTGGGACTCGCCGGAGAATCCATCTTCTGCTCCGACCCCAAAGCCGAATTGTTCCACTACACCGCTGATTTCCTGAAAAAGTTGGGTTATGAGGTTTTGGTGCTGGACTTCAAGAACCCCGAAAAGAGTATGCGCTACAATCTGCTCCAGCCCATCATTGACGCCATCAGTGAGGGAGACACCGACCGTGCAGAAATGCTGGCCTGGGACTTGACGAACAATCTGGTTGGTAAGCCGGAAGGCGAAAAGATTTGGACAAACGGTGAATGTTCCATCATAGCGGCTGCCATTCTTTGCGTGGTGTGCGACAACCAAAAACGACCGGAATTTCAGAACATGACCAATGTGTATTGGTTCATTTCGGAAATGTGCCGTACCATCGGAAATAAGATGCCGCTGTTGGAGTATGTCAAGAAGCTCTCTCCATCCCACCCGGCACGGGCGCTTCTGTCCATTTCCGATGTGGCGCCGTCCCGTACCAGAGGCAGCTTCTACACCTCTGCCCTGACCACCTTGCGACTGTTCACCTCGAAGTCCATCTACGCTATCACCCATACCAGCGATTTTACCCTTGCAGATATGGGCAGTAAAAAGCAGGCGTTGTTTGTAATCCTGCCCGACGAGAAAACCACCTTTTATCCCATTGCTTCTCTCATTGTATCGCAGCAATACGAACTTTTGGCAGAGGCGGCAGACCGGCGCGGCGGGCGTCTGGAACGCCGTGTCAACTTCATCCTTGACGAGTATGGCAACTTTACTCCCATCAGTGACATGACCAACAAACTGACCGTGGCGGCTGGCCGTGGGATGCGATATGCCCTGTTTGTGCAGGGCTTTGACCAACTGAAAGAAAAGTACAGCGACAATATCGCCAACACGATCAAGGGCAACTGTCAGGTTTGGGCGTACCTGCAAAGCGATGACCCAGAAACGCTGCGGGAGATGTCCGATAAACTCGGCAGCTATACCACATCCAGTTACCAGCTTTCGGCCAGCAACGGAAAATACACAACCCCGTCTAACTCCCAGAGCGTCAGCCTGACCGAGAGAAAGTTGCTCAATACGGATGAGGTCCGGCGCGTCAAGCGTCCCCATCAAATCATCACCAGCCGCGACCACCCCGCTATGATGTATGCGCCCGACCTTTCTCAGTGGATGTTCAACAAGATGTTGGGGTTGGGAGATATAGAGCATAACCGCAGGCTGCGGGAAGAACGGGAACAGAAACGGCCAATCATCACCGACACGAAGCAAGAAATCGCATTGTGGAACATCTGGATTTACTACCAGAAGGACATCATGCGCCGCCTTTCGCAGCAAAAGGGCGCTATGGGCGGTGGCCTTGATGATGATTAACTCATAGGAGGTTTTGAATGAAAGAGAAAATCAACCAGACGGCGGGCAGGCTGAAACAGACTGTCCGGGCGGTGGGTGTTGGTATTGCCACACTTACCGCCTCTTTTTTTATGTCCGCACCGGCTTATGCCGCTGGTGTGCAGGACAGTCAGATTGTCAAGGGAACCGAGAAACTGGTCGGTGATGTGACAACCTGGCTGATGGTGCTGGCGCCGGTGGTAGCCGGTCTGCTTATCATCTATTTCTGCATCCGGCGCGGCATGGCTGACGAGATGGATCAGAAAAAGTGGAACAACCGCATTGTGGTGGCGGTGGTGTCCTGCATTGGCGCCGTACTCGGTTCCGCCACCCTGAACCTGATTCTCGGCTACTACCAGTAAGCCGGGATACATTCCGTAGTACAGGCGATTTCCGCGCCTTACTAAATAAATCATTTTATTAACAGGAGGAAAAAACTATGGCTAACTTCATCCGCAACACTCAGGTTAAGGCTATGACTTCTATCTGGACTGCCAAGCAGAAGGCCCGTGAGCTGGCTGACCGCACGGCGGAGGCGCTGACCGACCGCACCGGTCAGGGTACGCTGGATGTGGCGATTACTGTGCTGATCTCCATTGTCCTGGGCGCCCTGATCCTGGCCGGTCTGTACCTGATCGTGGACGACACCGTGCTGCCCACCATCACCCAGCGCATCAAGGATATGTTCAACTACGGCGGCTGATCGGAACAAGCAGCGGCGGGGCCATCGGCCCCGCCCTAATTTTTGACAGGAGGTTTTTTAATGGAGTTCAAAGCGGAAATCAAAAAGACTTTTACCGGTCCCGACAAGCTGCGGGCGGTGTGCAGCGTGGTCCTGGATGACTGCTTTCTGGTGAAGAATGTGCGGGTCGTCGAGGGCGAAAAGGGGCTGTTTGTGTCCCTGCCCAGCCGCCGGAATGTCAAGGGCGAGTGGGTGGAGCATTGCTTCCCCATGACGAAGGAACTGCGGGCAAAGCTCTCCGCCGCTGTACTGGAAGCGTATGAGGCCGCCGTACAGAACGAAGAAGCTGCCGTGTCCTGATCGCCCGCCATATTCCAATCCCTATCGGGGGCGGCCAAGCGCCGCCCCCAGAAAGGAGGTGGTTGCTGATTGGAATATATCTTAGTGCTGCTGATCGTGGCCCTGCTGAATGGAGCAATCGCCTATATTGATGGGCTGATGGAAGGGATTATCCCTCTTACCCTGTACGCAGAGCAGTATATGTCCACCTTGGCCGGGGTCGATTTGTTTCAGTCCTTGTTCGACATTGTATTCGGCTTTGGCGTATCCCTGATTGTGCTGAAGTTCCTGAAAAAAGGCTTTGAAACCTATGTTCTGTGGTCAGACGGGGACGCCGACGAGGAGCCTATTGCCATTCTCACAAACTTTTTCAAGGCTATGGCTGTGGCAATCTGCTTTCCCACCATGTATGACTGGCTTGCCACGATTGTAGAAGAAATGAGCAATAAAATGCTGGAGGCCATCGGCCTTACCACCGCTTACGATTGGGCAGGCTGGGTATCCGGCATTTCATCAATGGGGCTTGTGACAGCCATCTTTGGCCTGGTATTTGTCATCGTCTATTTCATCCTATATTTCCAATTCCTGATGCGCGGGCTTGAAATCCTGATTTTGCGAGTAGGTATTCCGTTGGCCTGCGTAGGTCTGATTGACAATGACAAAGGCGTGTTCAAGCCCTACATGAGTAAGTTCTTCCAGTCTGCGCTCTCTGTGGTAATTCAGGTTTCTCTTGCGAAATTGGGGGTTGGCCTGATGATGAATATGCACATTTTCTGGGGCGTGGCCTGCATGATTCTTGCGGTGCGGACACCGAAGTTCCTTCAGGACTTCCTCATTACGACCGGTGGCGGTGGCGGCGGCGCCATTGTCAACAACGCATACCATTCTGTACGGCTGGTGCAGATGGTCAAGGGCATGGGAAAGTGAGGTGATGGCTGATGGTGACAATGGACGATATTTCAAATGCCATCATCCTGCTTGTGCGCGTTGGTGCGGTAGCCCGTTTCGTCTACTGCCTGGTGCGCTTGACCGCAGCCGAGGAACAGGCGGCGCAGTATAAAAAGCGCGCCCGTAACACAGTGATCTTCTACATCATCGCAGAATCCATCTGGCAAATCAAAGATCTGATTCTGTACTACTATTCCTGACAGGAGGTGCAAATGGACGAAGATTTGAAACTCTACATCCCTCTGGGCGTGAAGCCGGAGGCCGAACTGTTTACTGGCTTTGGGAAAAAACAGCTTTTTCAATCCATTGTGGGGTCCCTGGTGATGGGCGGCATAGCGGCGCTGGCCTGGCTCTTTACCGGGAATGTGACAACCACCGTTATCCTGGCCCTGGCCGGTATCTTTGGCTCTGTGATGATGACTACCAAAGACCAGAGCAATTTGTCCGTGGTAGATCAGGTGCAAAACCTGATTCGCTTTTTACGCGGACAGAAAATCTACCCGTATCGTTACGGGGATGAATGGGGGCTTGAATAATGTACGCAACCATTCCGGTCTACTACCCCTCGCTGGAGGAAGCCGCCCGAAAGGATGAAGCGGCTCTCTGGTGTGACAGCTACAACATCAATATGTCCTGCCGCAACTTCATTCAGGATAAGGCCATGACTGCCTTCAATACCCGTGAACTGGACGCCTTTATCGAAGAATTGGTGCGCTGTTATGGAACAGAACGGGCGATGTATGTGCTGTCCCGTACTATCCAGTTTTCCGATTGGGACGCACGGTTCGATCAGGCCGTGCTTGACCGAGCGGGCAAAACGGACTTCCCTGACACAAGAGAGCCGAGGGAGGCACATCAGGTAGACCCGACCACCCGATATGTCACGGAGATTGATCCGTGCGTTGTTAACGCCGTCTTTGTGAAGCTGATGGAGCTTGAGGACGAACAGGAAGAAACCAACCACATGAATGAAATCGAGCAAGATGAGCTTGACGAGGATATGACGGCAGAACTGTGAGGCTGCCGATGGAGCAGATGACATTTCTGGATTTCTTCGCAGGCATCGGCGGTTTCCGCAAGGGCTTTGAGCTATGCGGGATGCGCTGTGTGGGGCATTGTGAGATTGATAAGTATGCCGACCGCAGTTACAGAGCCATTCACGATGTAAAGGAGGATGAATGGTATGCAGCCGACATCACAAAAGTCGCCCCCGCAGATCTCCCCAGAGCAGACCTGTGGGCAGGAGGATTCCCGTGTCAGGATATTTCGGTCGCTGGCCGCCAGCGAGGGCTTGACGGAGCAAGAAGTGGACTCTTTTTTACACTTGCTCAACTCGTCAAAGGCCAAAGTCCTGAAAATCGACCCACATGGATTGTCCTTGAAAATGTTAAGAATCTCCTATCCATTCATGGAGGATGGGACTTTGCGACCGTTCTCGATACGCTGGCCTCACTCGGCTACCATATCGAATACGGACTGCTCAATACAAAGTATTTCGGCCCCCCTCAAAATCGAGAGCGAGTGTTCATTGTCGCTTGCCGACATCCTGGAGCCGGACGCGGACCCAAAATATTTCCTGTCCCCGCAGGCAGTGGCAAAGCTCTTATCCAACTCATAGGTGGTATGCAGGGGCAGCGCGTCTATGACCCGGCAGGCATCAGCGTAACAATGGCTGCACAGTCTGGTGGCTGGGGAGGAAAGACCGGCCTGTATTTCGTTGACCTTTGCAATGGTAATCCCAAGCTGACCGATCACGCCCGCTGCATCAAGGCCAAGTATAACAGCGGCATTACCAACCGTGGCGGGGACAATTCCGGTGTTCTGATCTCTCCCGCAGGGATGGACAAGGATGCGGTTCTGTCCTTTGTGGACATTTGCACCGGGAAGGCGAAACTCACCAGAGAAGCCCGCTGCATCCTCTCCGCCTATAACCGCACCATCAGTAATTGGGGCGGCAGTTCCGGGGTGTTCTATGGCTGCCGTGCTGTCGTGACCCCAGATCGGGAAGAAAAACGGCAAAACGGACGGAGAATCAAGAACTGCGGGGAGCCGTCTTTCACCGTTACGGCGCAGGATCGGCATGGAGTGCTATTTCAAGACTGCGATGAGTGTCCCTACGGGATGCAGATTCGAGAAGCGACAAAGAAAGGATATGATATTGCCCGCTGCGGCGACAGTATCAACCTTTCTTTCCCGGAGAGCAAGACGCGGCGCGGACGGGTCGGCAAAGACCTTGCCACGACGCTGGAAACCTCTTGTAATCAAGGCACAGCTTTTGCCGGGTGCGGCCTGATCCGCAGGCTGACGCCCCGTGAGTGCTGGCGACTGCAAGGCTTTGCGGACGAGATGTTTGATAAGGCACGGGCAGTTAACAGCGACAATCAGCTATACCGGCAAGCCGGTAATTCCGTGACGGTTCCTGTAATCTACGCCATTGGGAAACAAATCCTTGCCGCACAGAAGGCATTGGAATGTGGAGAATAAGATGTTTCAGAAAAATTGGAACCCGTGGCCCATTTTTATCGGCATGGCGGTCGCAATGACCGCCATCGCCGTATTCTATCGACAAATCATGTGATGGAGGTGATTCATGCTGGAAACTGACGCATTAAAAGAAAAGCTGGAAATGGAAATCCATCGCTTTGCCCGACCGCCGGAGGAACTTTCTTCCGGTGATCCGTATTTTGAGCAGCTTCAGACCATGCTCGCAATCCGAGAAGAGCTGGAAAATATACCGCTGTGCGATATTCAGCGGGATATGCTGCTTGCGATGGAAAATGTATTGGAATCGGCATGGTTATTCCGTAATACCCCCGTCCCGGATCGCTGCATGAATCCGAACAATATCAGCGAAGTGGTGTACTACTTCCTTCAGGACAAAGGTGCCGAGTATCGGGGCGATCTGCTCTATGAACGGGCCAAAGCCGAGTTTGATGCCCGTATGGAAGAACTCGCCGCCCTGCCGCCTAAAGAAATTCTTGACCATGCCTACGAGAAGATCATCAAAGAAGATTTCCTCTGCCATCTGGAGGAAGGGTTGGACGAGTGGGAAACGGACGCTCTGTTGTCTTATCCGCAGCCTTTGGCGGCTCTCTACACGGAATGGATGGGAGTTGATTACTCCTATCTGGATATAGACAGAATCCAAAGTACGGCAAAGCAAGCAGCGGGAAAACGGTTAAATGAACTTCGCCGCCATGAGTTTGACGTCAATGGTGAGCCGCCTGCGGAACTGCGGTATTTCTATGATTTGCATAGCGAGATACTGGACAACCCGGATCTGGAGTGGGTCGGTGATATGGAGCCATGAATCCTCTGATTGTAAAAGGCGTGGTATTTGGCCTGCTGTTGGCTTGTGCTGCGCTCTGGGATATGAAAGAACGAGAGATTCCCAATCTGATTCCGGCCATGATTTTAGTTTGTGGCTTGATAGAGCTGCGCCCCGCCGCTTCTGTGGCGGGGCTTCTTGTTACGGGAGGTCCGTACCTGTTGGCTGCATTACTGACACATGGGAAAACCCTTGCTATTGGCGGTGGGGACATTAAGCTGATGGGGGCTTGCGGCTTTGTTCTGGGAGTGTGGCCTGGTTTGCTGCACAGCATTTTATCTCTGATTCTGGCCGTGCTTACAGGAGTAATGCTGTTTGGAGTACGCAGACAGGACTTTTCTTCCATCCGGCTGCCACTTGCCCCGTTCTTCTGCATTGGCGGCGTAACTGCTTATTGGCTGGCGGCTGCGGCCGCTGTAATCTGAACAAATGGAGGTATCAACTTGAACAAGAATATTTTCAGAAACCGGACGATTATCGGTGCGGTTTGTATCCTGCTGGCCGTCCTGGTTTGCTTTGGCATCACGCCCCTTTTCAATGCGGGTTTGAAGGCCCAGACCGAAGCGGTACGGGTGAAAGCCGAGGTGATTCCCCGTGGCACCTATATCACGGCGGATATGGTTGAGGTCTACACCAGAGGCGCGTCCGGTATGTCTGACGCCATTGCCACATCACTTGACGAGGTAGTAGGCCGATATACCGATATAGAACTTCGCAAAAACACAGATGTAAACACCGGCTGGCTTTCTTCTGAACCACTGACTCAGTACGAGTACCTGACCAAGCTGGACGGTTCCAAAGTGGCGATCTCCGTTACCATTCCCACCTTTGCCAAAGGTGGTTCCGGCAAGGTGGAAGCTGGTGACATCATCATGCTCTTTGCAACCGATAAGGACACAGGAGAAACCACCCAGCCCCCGGAACTCAAGTATGTAGAGGTCCTGGCCGCAACACAGAGTTCCGGCGCCGACAAGGAATATCAGGCGCCCCAGGATGACGAGGAAGAAAATCCCGAAGAATCGCTCCCGTCCACCATTACCCTGCTGGTAAATACCGAACAGGCACAACTCCTTGCGCATTTGGAGGAATCCAACAGTCTGCACCTGGCGTTTGTGTACCGTGGAACCCGTGAGAACGCCGAAAAGTTCCTGGCAGCTCAGGATCAGTTCTTTGTGGAGCCGGAGGAAGATACCGCAGCTCAGGACGGCGAACAGGGTGAGGTATCCGATGATAACAATGTGGCCGACAACACCGGTGATAATGCGGCCGGCAATGAACCCGCAGAGGAACAGGAGGTTGAGAATACCGATGGCGAATAAGCAGAAACAGATGCTTGCTGTGTGGGGCAGCCCTGGGGGCGGGAAAACCGTAACTGCGGTCAAACTGGCCCTGGAATTGTCCAAGCGGAAGAAAAATGTGGTGCTGGTGTTTACCGATGTGACGGCGCCCACGCTTCCGGCTGTGGTCAGCGAGAAGAAACTGCCGGATGTGTCCGTGGGCGAACTGCTGGCGGCTCCCGGAATGACGCAGGAACAGGTTCTCAAGACCTGTGTTCCCTGTGAGAAAAACCCCTATATCAGCTTTCTGGGCTACAAGGCCGGTGAAAATGTCTTTACCCATGCGGAGTACAGCAAGGAAAAGGCGGTGGATATGCTGGTTCTGCTGCGGCACATCGCAGACTATGTGATTGTGGACTGCACCAGCCTTTTGACCGGCAATGTGCTGGCGACCACCGCACTGGAGGTGGCGGATGATGTGCTGCGGGTGTGCAGCTGTGACCTGAAGGCCATCTCCTACTTCTCGTCCTATCTGTCGCTGGTTGCTGACAGAAAGTTCAAACCGGAACAGCACATCAAGGTGCTGTCCAACACGCGCCCTTATCAGGGTGGCAGCGAATACGAGAACTCCTTTGGCGGTGTGAAATACCGGCTGCCGTATCTTCCTTCGTTGGAGGAACAGGCGGCGACGCTGAAACTGCTGGAACCGCTTTCCGGTAAAGAGGCCAAGACCTATGAGCCGGTCATTGCCGCTATTGCCGGGGAGGTGTTCGGAGATGGCAAGTAATATTGACCTGTTCTTCAATACCAGCAGGAACAAGCGGACATTTCCCGAAGTGCTGGCGGAGATTCAGGAATATCTTGCCAGCAAGTATTCGACCCTGATTACCGACAACCCGGAGGAACAGCACCAGCAGATCACCGCATACATCGCAAAGTATCTCAACGATTACAGTCTGGGCGTTGAGGGCATGAGCCATGAGGAACTGATCGACAAACTCTATACGGAAATGGCTGAGTTCTCCTTCTTGACGCCCTATCTTTTCGCAAATGATGTGGAGGAAATCAACATCAATTCGTGGAAAGATGTGAAAATCACTTATGCGGACGGGCGTGTGGTTCCCACCAAAGATCGGTTCCAGACCCCACAGCACGCTGTTGATGTAATCCGCAGACTCCTTCATAAGTCCGGCATGATTCTGGATAACAGTCAGCCGGGTGTGGTGGGCCATCTCTCCAATAAAATCCGTATCACGGTTCTGGGCAATCCGCTCACGGACAAAGAAAAAGGTGTGGCTGCATCCATTCGTATCGTGAATCCCAAGAAGTTGAGCCGTGATGATTTCATTGGCTACGGGACAGCCACCGCCGAAATGCTGGACTTTCTGGCCGAAGTTCTCCGGTTCGGTTTGTCCATCTGTGTGACTGGTTCCACCGGCAGCGGTAAAACCACGCTGATGAGCTGGATTCTCTCCACCATTCCCAACGAAAAGAGAATCTTCACCATTGAAAATGGGTGCCGCGAATTTGACCTTGTGAAAGAGGATACCGAAGGAAATGTCATCAACAATGTAGTCCATACCGTTACCCGTTTTTCTGACGATCCCAAGCAGAACTACGATCAGGAGCGCCTTTTGGAATTTGCCCTGACCTGTAACCCGGACATTGTGTGTGTCGGTGAGATGAAATCGGCCGAGGCTTTCGCCGCACAAGAGGCGGCCCGCACCGGCCACGCAGTTATCACCACCACCCATGCCAATAGCTGCAAAGCAACCTATTACCGCATGGTGACGCTGTGTACCCAGAAATACGACATGGGCGATAAGACCCTGTATAACCTGGTGACGGAAGCGTTTCCCATCGTTCTGTTTGTGAAGAAGCTGGAGGACAACAGCCGCCGCGTCATGGAGATCACCGAATGTGAGATTCTGGAGGACGGCACCCGGCAGCTCCACACCCTCTACCGCTATCATGTGTCGGAAACCTCTATCGAAAATGGCAAGGTAAAGGTGCACGGCGAGTTTCAAAAGGTATCCACGATCTCAGCCAGCCTGCAAAAGCGGCTTTTGGAGAACGGTATGCCGCCCCGTCTGCTGGAGCGTATCGCCGGTGGCGGTGTAAAACCGGATACTGGAAAGGAGGAAACTGCGTGATTGTATTGATTTTGCTGGCTTTTGCCGGGATGCTGACGGGCATCTTCTTGATTCTGGGTATGACGCCCTTTACCTTTGCGGAGGAACTGACCAAGCCGCTTTCTGGGCGGCGACAGCCGATTTCCAAGCGAATCCAGCAGGTCAACCACCCCAAAGAGCCGAAGGGCATCCGCAAAACCGTGCTAGAAGCACGGGAGATGTTGATCCTCACCGGAAAGGGTGGGAAGTTTGCCGCCATTTGTGCTTTCTCTCTGTTCCTGGCGGCAATGGGCGCTGTGATCTGTATTGTGAGTCAGAACTACTTTATGCTGCCGGTTTTGGCGGCCGGGATGGGCTTGCTCCCGTTCTGGTATGTCCTGTTCACTTCTCACAGCTATAAAAAGCTGATGAACAACGAGATTGAAACCGGACTGTCTATCATCACAAGTTCCTATCTACGCAGCGAGAGCATGATAACCGCTGTGGAAGAAAATATCCATTACCTGAACCCGCCTGTGGCAGATGTGTTCCGGGGCTTTTTGGCCGAAACCAATATGATAAGCGCCGATGTGAAACAGGCACTCTCCAACATGAAGCCCAAGCTGGACAACTATGTGTTTCGGGAATGGGTGGACGCCGCTATCGCCTGTCAGGACGATAAGAGCCTGAAAAGCACGCTCACCCCGATCATCGGGAAACTCTCGGATATGCGGATTGTTGCGGCGGAACTGGACTATCTGCTTTATGAGCCTTTCAAGGAATTTATCACAATGGCGTTCCTGCTCATTGGCAACATCCCATTGTTATACTTCCTGAATAAAGACTGGTACGATGTGCTTGTAAATACGGGCTTTGGCAAAGGGATTCTGGCGGTGTGTCTGCTGGTGCTGCTGATCTCGTTTGCGGCGGTGATCCGACTCACCAAGCCCGTAGAATACAAGCGTTGATCCCGTCAGGAGGTGATACCATCGAGAGTGCTACCGATCTCCCTGCGGGACGCCAATGCGTTTGTTCTGGCGCATCACCGGCACAGTGGACAGGTGCGCGGCTGCAAATTCTGTGTGGCTGTCGTAGATGATTTGGACGCCGTTCATGGAGTTGCGATTGTTGGGCGCCCCGTTGCCCGCCGACTGGATGATGGGAAAACAGCGGAAGTGACCCGGCTTTGCACCGATGGTATTGCCAACGGGTGCAGCTTCCTTTACAGCCGGTGCGCCCGGATTGCAAAACTGATGGGCTATCAGAAAATCATCACCTACACCCTGGCAACCGAAAACGGAGCCAGCCTGCGGGCTTCCGGCTGGCAATGTGCGCCGGGACTGCGAGGCGGCGGGAACTGGAATGTGCCGGGGCGCCCCAGAGCCGACAGCCGCAACACCGGCCCCAAACGGCTCTATTACAAAGAATTGAGGTGACGCGAGTTTTGTATCTCATTTTACTATGCTTTGGGACGCTCTTTGGCCTGGGAGCGTTCTTTTTATTGGCTGGGCTGCTCCGGCTGCCGACTTCCGCAAGCACAAAGGCGGTTCTGACCGTAACGAGCCGAGGGAAGTCCCAGAAAGGCAGCATCAACGCTGTCTTGTTCGATATGGCGGCGCGGCTTTCGCCACTGGTACATCTGGACAACTATAAGCGGAAGAAGCTGGAGGCGCAGTTGAAATCCGCTGAAATTAAAATGTTCCCAGAAACCTATATTGCGGCGGCCTGGGTAAAGGCTGGGCTGATTGCTCTGCTGATTATCCCGGCCCTTCTGATTTTCCCGATCCTTGCTCCGGTCATTGTGTTTCTGGCGGTGGCAGTTTATTTCAAAGAGCAGAAACGAGCGGACGAGATCGTTCAGCAGCGCCGGGAAGAAATCGAGGCCGAGCTGCCCAGATTTGTAAACACCATTGAACAGGAACTACGCGCATCCCGTGATGTGCTGAACATCCTGAAATCCTACCAGAGAAACGCCGGTCATGCCATGAAGCGGGAACTGGAAATCACGATTGCGGATATGGCATCCGGCAACGAGGAAAACGCACTCACCCGCATGGAGAGCCGGATTGGAAGTACCATGCTGTCCGATGTGGTGCGCGGCTTGATCTCGGTCAAGCGCGGTGACAACGGTATCATGTATTTCCAGATGCTTTCTATGACTTTTAAGCAGTTGGAACTTCAAAAACTGAAACTGGAAGCCATGAAGCAGCCGGGAAAAATGCGTAAGTATTCCTTTATGCTGCTGGGCTGTTTCCTGCTGATGTATCTGGGTGTCCTGGGCTATGTGGTGTTGGAAGCCTTTGGCGAACTGTTCTAAAGGAGGTGGAGAAACCTTGAAACGACTTCTGAAGGACAAACGGGGCGAGGGCTTTGTGGATGTGTGTGTCCTGGTCCTGGCGATTGCAATGGTTCTGGCTTTGGTGGTCCGCATTGCACCGGTATTCGTGGCAAAGCAGAACCTTGATGTCTTTGCGGACGAACTGGTTCGGACTGCGGAAATCAATGGGCAGGTTGGCTCTGCCACAAACGCAAAAGCAGCGGATTTGCGGGAGCAAACCGGACTCGACCCCAATATCTCATGGAGCGACACCGGAAAAATCCAGCTCGGCAACGAGGTGGAAGTGACCCTCACAACCACCGTCAACATCGGACTGTTCGGTGAGTTTGCATCTTTTCCTGTCACTCTGACAGCAAAGGCCAGCGGGACTTCGGAGGTGTATTGGAAGTGAAAAAGATCCGAGAAGTCCTGAAAAGCAAATCCGGTCAAGGTGTACCGATGATTTTGGCGGTTGTCCTCTGCTGCCTGATTCTGGCCTGTGTGACCTTTGAGTATATGCGGCTGATGATTGTTGCACAGGGGGTGCGCGATTCTGTCCAGTCCGCCATTGTGGATGTGGCTACCGAGAACTGGGATGAAGCCTATGCCGGTTTACGGGAGGGTTACTCTGGTGGCTACCAGCTTGCCGGTTCGTCCTGGTCGCAGAATGTTACCAGCGGCAATGTGTATGCCCGCCTGCAAAATGTTTTGGGCGTTGAATACAAGGACGGACAGTATGTAAAGTACAGCGGCGAGGATTTGGAGTATCGACTGTACGACCTGCACCTGGAAGTGGAAAACGCTCCACTGGCGCCGTCTGTGCCGGATGGCATTACGCAGCTCAATGTCACAGGAACAATCACTGTTGATGTGCCGCTTTCCTTTGGGTTTGGGCATCTGCCGCCCATGCAGATCACCATGAAACTCAACGCCAAATATGTTCCCAGGTTTTAATTTTGTGTATTTCGCCCTGTCTCTTTTCCATAGCGCAAAAAAATATTTGGCAGGAATCACACCTGGACGCCGTATTTGTGCAAATGGTATAATGATGGCGGAAAATATTGCCGCTATTTTGATATAAATTTACCGTACAAGGAGGTTTGCAAATGAGTTCTAAAAACAAAAAGCTGCTGGCCGCTCTCGGTGTAGCCGCTGTTGTGGTAATTGTGATCGCCGCAGTGCTGCTGGGCAAGGGTGGGCAGACCACGACCGTTGATCCGGCATCCACCCCCTCGGATGTATCTGCCGAGGATGTGGATAGCAGCAATACCCCGGACGGCAGCTCCAGTGAACCGCTGGTGGTGGTTCCGGACGCCTCGAAGCCCGAAGCCACTGACAGCCAGAACCAGACGGACGCCGTTTTGAATGTGGAGGAAGAAGATCAGGTGGATGTCAACCTGACCGACAGCGAAAAGAAACCCGAAACCACTCCGCCCCCGGCACCTTCTCAAGAGGAACAGCAGGCGGCCAGCGAAAAGGATGAGCCGATTGTGCATGAGTCGGACAGCAACCAGCCCCAGACCGGCGACACACAGGGCGGTTCCATCTATCTGGAAGGCTTTGGCTGGATCACCGATGAGGGCGGCGGCACTGTGCAGGAGAATGTTCATTCCGATGGAGATATAAACAAACAGGTCGGCAACATGGGCTGATAACAACCCCGGAGAGTACGGTAGCAATACCGTACTCTTTTTTTGTCCTCAACTAATTTGATTGGAGGTGCGTTTTTGAAGCGGATATTTGTAATGTTGCTCACAGTTGTGCTGCTGCTGGGTATCTGCCCTATGAGCGCCCTGGCAGATACCGGAGGCAGCGGAAATGTGGATGGCGGTGGCGGCGGTATGGGGCAAGGAACCTCGCAGAACTCCTGGACTCCTGGTATGGAGGGTGTGCGGATTACCGTCGTAGATGCGGAATCCGGCCAACCGGTGTCTACACCATTTGACCTGTCCAGCAATACACCATCCATCAAGATTCACTTTGGTAAGGTCAGTAAAATTCAGTATGCCAACGGCGCCAACATTTCACCAAGCACAAGCGGCTATACCTGTAAGAAGCCGGATATTGCGTTGCCTCGTATCATAAGCACCGGCAGTTATAGCGCCAATATTGAAGCAATCAAGAAATACTTCTGCTCCGAGTATGCGGTAAAACTGGTGGCGCAGCAGACCGGAATCGCATACGAGGAACTGATTGGCGGACAGTACAAGCTGTTTTTGGAGCCAATCGCCTATTTTAAGCACAACGGAATTATGATGGCCATGACTGCCCATGAAGCCGCGCTCTATGATAATCAGGCGGGCGGGTCCTTGCGCAAAACCATGACAAGTTTAACGCACAAAAACCTGCCGTTGGCAATGTTTCTGGAATATGCGGATATGGGATTCCCAGCCTATACGGGGGCTACTAACAAGACCTGTTCCAACGATACTATTATCACCTATCTGGGTATGGGCATCGTGTGGTTTACCGACCCACCTGCACAGCCGGAGCCAACGGACTATGACTATGAGTACCGTGTGGATACGGATGTTATCACGCCGGTAACGCTTTATGCGGGATCGGAGATCAATCCTGATAGCCCTGCTACGGTATCCTTTAGTATCAACGGCAGCACCTACCGGATGAACAATATTGTGATTCCATCGGGAGATAGTCAGATTGCCTGGGTAAAGTGGCATACACCGTCGGAGCCGCAGGATATTACCATCTATGTCAGCACTAATAAAGGGTCGTTGAGCCAAAGCACCATTCGCGCAAAGGTGGTAGATCTCTCCGGCAACGACCCGCCCGACCCGAAAGCCACCGATACAATGGGAAGCTGGTCGGCCAGCAGCGTCCCAAGCCGCGAAACCAAAACCTATGCCGCCTGGAGTGTCTGGTGGGCGCAATGGCACCCCTATTGGGTGTGGCACAGTACAGGTAAAAATACAGGATATTGGGTAGATGAAGGGTGGTATGATTTCTTCCGGGACAATTACTCCGCCAGCATGACAGCCACTACCCGAATCGAGCCAGACGAAAAAGTTCCTACCGCATCGGGTGATTTGATGAAGTCGGGCTATGGTGTAACAAATACTGTTACGGCAACCGTCAGTACCTCTGCTCCGCTGTCGCATTATACCTATGGGCAGACAGCCGTATCCTACTTCCCGGAGTTTGGCTATGGAACCTATTGGCGGCTGCTTGAACGGCTCACCAGCGGAACAACGGCGCGGTTCCAGTTTGCCAAAAACATTTACAGTACCTACAACCAGCGGGTGCATTTTTCGCCGGTTTGGTTCCCGGACGGGAGCTACACGGTCAATACTCATGTGATAGATATTTGGACGCCTGCGGGGATGCTCGCCATGAATCTCACCGATGATGTAACGATCAGCGGCTCCCTCTATGATGATTGGCATATCGCACCGGGCAATCCGTAAGGAAAAGGAGAATGGATATGAACGACAACAGAACGATTCGGATTATGGTGTTTGAACCTGGGCGGGCGCCTTATACGACCATGCTGGAGGATTCTCTGGAACACTGGCAGGAACTTGTAGGCGGGGATATTGAGTGTATTCCTCTGCCCTGCGAAACGGTTCTCTGCTGCAATGCGTCCGGGAAACTGGCAGGGCTGCCGGAGAACCGGCAGTACGGGCCGGATACCATTCACGGAACTTTTTTCCTCTATGGCGATACCCCGGAAGGACGGGGCGTTTCTTTGACCGATGAACAGATCGCCATGTATCAGGAGTATTTTCCGCAGCCGGTCCCCGCAGCGGTATCCTTTGAAGTACGGTCCGCCGCCGACATGAAAGAGTTTATGAACCTCATGTTCGGCAAGGGATGGGACATGGACACCGGAGCCGGAGAGGATATGGAGGCAGGCCGATGAGCAAAATGTTTTCGGTGGTGACTCTGGATGCCCCCCACTCTCTGATGACGGAGCATTTTGTCCCCGGTAGCCCGGATGGGCTGGATGAACTGCTGACCTGTGATGAAATCTCCGAGGTTCTCTCCGAGTGGTCCCTGGGGGATACCATCGAAGCGAAAATCCAGACCTATCTCTATGGGGATGGCGAAACCGTGCGCGCCGATGTGGAAGATCTGGCTTTCTTCCAAGAGCATTTTGATGAGCTGGACGCCATTGGCGCCCTGGACTGTATCTCAGACCACAGCTTTTCTTTTGAACCGGATGAGTTGGATTTTGAGTACGGTGAAGAAAGTGAAGATGAAGAAGATTTGGAACTGTAACACATGGCTCTGCTGAAAAGCAGGGCCTATTTTTATGGCAAAGAAAGCGAGGTCGATAAATTGCTTTTGCCGATTATTATGATCTGCGTCTGTGCGCTGCTGGGCGGTGGAACGCTGCTTTTTCTGAAGTTGTCGGCCAAACACAAAAAATCGAAGAACAAGGATAAGGAGGAACTGGCCCAGATTACCGCCAATGAGTTTGTGAATGTGAAGGATATTCGGGGGAACTTCCTCTATACCCGTGACAATCTGGCTCTGGCGTATCTGAAGATCTACCCGATCAGCACAGAACTGTTCAGCAAAAACGAAAAGCGGCTGATTGCCAAGCAGCTTACGGTAAGCCTGTCCAGCGCACAGTACCCGTTTCAGCTTCTTGCCGTATCCCGCCCGGTAGATATTTCTCCGCTGTTGTCGGAGCTGTCTGCCACACTCACTTCTTCTTCCGATGTGAAGCAAAAGGAACTGCTGAAGCAGGAAATCGTGGAAATGGGCGCCTTTGCTCTTTCCGGCGAGGTTGTGGAACGGCAATTCTACATCAAGATTTGGGATAGGGTAAGCGATGGCGTTGAGCGCGATCTGCTTCAGAAGCTCAAGCTGCTCGGCGGATATTTTTCGGACAGCGGCATTCAGACCGAGATTTTAGAGCAGCAGGATATTGTCCGGCTGTGCAACCTGGTCAACAACCCCGCCTATGTGCATTTGGAGGATTCCGGCATCAATGCTGCGATCCCGATTTTGGAAAGTGTAGGTGTTGCCTAAGTATGAAGCACACCCGGCAGGATTTGAAAATCATGCAGGGTTGGAGCCTCGAAAGAAAAATCAGAGTTACGCAGACGAGAATCATGGAATGGTATATGCGGTACGATGGGCAGGTCTTTATCAGCTTTTCGGGCGGTAAAGACTCCACCGTGCTGCTTGATCTGGCACGGCGGGTCTACCCTGATATTCCTGCTGTGTATGTTGACACGGGGTTGGAATACCCCGAACTGCGCGATTTCGTAAAAACGAAGGACAATGTTATTTGGCTTCGCCCGCGCTATCCGTTCACTCAGATTCTTGAGAAGTACGGCTATCCGATCATCTCCAAAGAGGTTTCGGATGTTATCAACGGCGCAAGAAAGGGACAACCTTACCGTCTGGCACGACTCAATGGAGAACTGCTGGACAAGAACGGAAAGAAGTCGATTTACAACTGCGAGAATTACAAATACCTTCTGGACGCTCCCTTCAAGATTTCGGCAAGGTGTTGTTACCACATGAAAAAAGCGCCGCTGAACAAATTTGAAAGGCAGTCCGGGCGGCACCCGATTACGGGTGTCCTGGCCTGCGAAAGCAAGCTGCGGGAGCAATCCTGGATCAAGTTTGGCTGCAACGGCTTCGAGCGCCAGCGGCCTCTCAGCCAGCCCCTTGCGTTCTGGCTGGAAGAAGATATTTTGCGGTATCTGAAAATGACCGGCATTCCCTATGCCCCCATCTATGGGGACATTGTTGAAAGCCGCAAGAAGAACGGCACCCCGATTCTGAAAACCACCGGTGTTTCCAGATCGGGGTGTATGTATTGTATGTACGGCGTTCATCTGGAGCATGAGCCGAACCGATTTCAGCTTATGCAGGTGACGCATCCCCAGCAGTATGATTACTGCATCAATAAATTGGGGTGCGGCGCTGTGCTGGACTACATTGGGGTGCCTTACCGCAATCAACAGTTGGAGGTGGATCATTGTTAGGTTCTAAGAAAAAAGAAGAAGCGTTTCCCGTCAATGAAGCGCTGCTAAATGTCATTACCCCGATGGGGCTGGAAATCAAGCGAAATAGTTTGGTCATCGGTGAAAATCTGGGTAAGGTGTACGGCGCCGTCCGCTATCCGCAGAAGGTGGATATGGGGTGGCTTTCCAAGATCACCAACATCCCCAGCACCATTGTTTCGGTGGGGATTACCCCCATTGACAATGGTTCGCTCATTTCCGCAATCTCCAAAAGCATTGTCCAACAGCGCGGCGCCGCTGACAGTGCCAAAGACCCGCTGACCCGGCAGCGCGCCGAGAAAGCCGCCGAGGACGGCGAGAAAATCATGCAGCGGATCGACCAAGAGGGCGAAACGGTTGCCATGATGTCGCTGACCGTGATGCCGATTGCACAGGATGAGGTCAACTTCACAAAGGTCTGCCGCCGTGTGGAGAGCGCCTTCAACATCCAGAAGTGCAAGGTGCGCACCCTCGCCAATCTCCAAAAGGAAGGGTTCCAGAGCATTTCTCCCACCTATCCGGCCAACTCCACGGTGGACAGCATTGTGTCCCGTATTATTCCCATGAGTACCTTTGTGGGCGGATTCCCGTTTGCCAGCTCCGGTTACAACGATGGTCGGGGCTATTATTTTGCAAAGGACAGCAACGGCGGCCTGGTGATTCTGGATACCTGGGAGCGCGGAAACGACCGCACCAATAGTAGCTTCGTGATTATGGGTGTGGCCGGTATCGGCAAGAGTACCGTTGTGAAGCACATCATGCTTTCGGAATACATGAAGGGGACGAAAATCCTGTGCGTCGACCCGGAATCCGAATATAAGGATATGTGCCGGAACCTGAACGGAAGCTGGCTCAATGCTGGCGGCGGAAAAAACGGCCGCTCCAACCTTTTGCAGATCAGACCGGCGCCCCGTGACGATGACGATGAAACCGACAAACTCTATACCGATGAAGGAAACGGAATGTCTGATATGGCGCTGCACATGAAAACACTGGAGATTGAATTTTCCCTGTATCTGCCCAGCCTGACGGATATGCAGAAAGCAATCCTCAAGCAGACGATCATTGAACTCTACAATCAGTTCGGCATCTTCTGGGAAACGGATATTCGGCAGCTCAAGGCCACGGATTTTCCCATTCTGTCCGACCTTCACGCCCTGCTGGAAAAGAAAGCGGAGGCCAACAAGGAGAATCCGGTATATCGTGATCTGGCAATGCTGCTGTACGACGCCGCAGCGGGCAGCGACAGCTTTCTGTGGAACGGCCACACCACGCTGGAGGCTAATTCCCGGTTTATTTGCCTGGATACCCACGACCTGCAAAATGCGTCGGATAATGTCAAACGCACGCAGTATCTGAACCTGTTGAGCTGGTGCTGGGAGGAAATGAGCCGCGACCGGAATGAGCGTTGCCTGCTGGTATGTGACGAGGCATATCTGATGATTGACCCGCAGGTCCCGCAATCCCTGGTGTTCCTGCGTAATGTGGAGAAGCGGGCAAGAAAGTATGAAGCTGGACTGGCAATCATTTCTCATTCCGTGGTGGATTTCCTGGCCCCGGAGGTCAAAATGTACGGGCAGGCCCTTTTGGATATTCCGTGCTATAAAATCCTGATGGGCTGCGACGGCAAAAACCTTCAGGAAACCAAAGACCTCTACAACCTGACGGACGCGGAGCAGGAATTGTTGGAGAGCAAGCGGCGCGGACACGCGCTCTTTATCATTGGGTCCAAGCGGCTTCATGTAAACTTTGAGATTCCGGCTTACAAGTTTTCCTATATGGGCAAGGCTGGCGGCCGGTAATTCGGTGGCGGCCGGGAGCAATCCCGGTCGCCTTACTTATTCCACACAGGAGGTTTTCAGATGAATCATGCGGAACGATACGAATACCTGGTCAACAAGATGGCTGCCATACGTTGGAGGGGCAGTGATTTGGACGCTTCCTACCATGCCGCCCTTTTCCTGATGGCTTCCCATCCGGCTCTCTTTCAGAAGATGGATCGTTACCTCTGCCCGGAGGGAATCGACTTTACCAAGATGATGCGGAAAGAGGAGTTTGAATATGACTGGATGAAGATTACGGCGGATGCCGCCCGCAACCTCTTTTCTTGGAACAGCAAGTGTGCTGCTACTCCTTTTGAGATTTCGCGGATGCCTGCCCCGGCGATTCGGGCGCTCTTTACGGCCTGCTTCATCGCCAATGGGGACTACATGGTATCTGTCCGGAAAAATGACAAAGGAGAAAAGGTGTTTGAAATTGACGACAGCGCCGGTAAACGGCGGGAGGCGTTCAATCTGCAAATGGAGCAGATGATGGAAGCCCCCGGTATGGAACCGGACTGATTATGGAGGTGATTTTTTGGCTGTTGATCCGTTGACTGCAAAAATTCTGGCAAAGGTAGCTGTGCAGGCGGCTACCGACTCCGAGAGCCGGAAAAGAATCCTGTTTATGATCCTGGCCCCGGTTCTGGGGCTTTTGCTTTTAATTGCCTTCATCCTGTACCTCATTACCAGCCCCTTTTCCGTACTGTCCCAATGGTTGATTGGTGATGAGGTAAACGTGGTGGAGGATTTTCAGAAGCAATATGGTTACAACCAGCAGCTCGGCATTTATGAGAAAGACTATATAGATGGTAGTGGTCAGAGCTATGAGGGCATCATCTTTACGGATGGGGTGACCGAAGTCGTCTACTACAATCAGTTGGATGAGCGTTGGGCCGATCTTCCGTATGGAACCGATAATATCGGCGGTTATGGATGTGGCCCGACCTCTATGGCGATTGTGGTATCCAGCCTGACAGACCAGACTGTTGACCCCCCCACAATGGCAGAATGGGCGTATCAGAATGGCTATTGGTGTTCCGGCAACGGTTCCTATCACTCGTTGATACCGGGGGCTGCGGAGGGCTTTGGGCTTCAATGGGAAAGCATCAGCACCGATGACCCGCAGGCCGTGGTGGATGCTTTGGCATCCGGGAAATTGATTGTGGCACTTATGTCAAAAGGCCACTTCACATCCAGCGGTCACTTTATGGTGCTGCGTGGAGTGACCTCTGAAGGAAAAATCCTGGTGGCCGATCCTGCCAGTAAAAAACGAAGCGAACAGGAATGGGATATATCAATCATTCTGGATGAGGCCAGAAAGGGCGCCGCAGCAGGCGGTCCCTTGTGGGCGATCTACTAAAGGGGTGCGATATGAATAACCGAAACAAGCTGATTGAACTGTTTATCTACATCGTGATCGTAGTGGTGGGCATCGTCCTCTTGCTGACCGGTGGGGCGGATGACAAAACCAGTGCTGAAAATATGGGAGGTGAATCCTATGCTGTTGTACTTGACGAGTAACCAGAAAAGCAACCTGATCGACCCCGCCGTGCGGAATATGACTCTGCCCGCCAAGAAGCTGGTCGGCCGGTTCAGCCTGAAAAGTTTCGTTACCAAAGATATGCGCAATTATGCCAACGCCAAATTCTTTGTGGTGGATGCGGCGTGTATCGAGGAAAGCGGCAATGATTTCACCCTTGCCCTGCAATCCTTTCAGATGATGTTCTCCGCCCGGATCATCGTCATCCTCTCCGGCTGCGAGGATGTAAACGGCGAGGTACAGCGGCTACTGTCCATCGGCGTTGTGAATCTGGTTACGGGAGAAACGATGGAGGATGCCCTGGACGAGCTGACAGAGGCCCTTTCCGAAGATGGGATGCAGCGGTATGTGGTAAAGGCCCCTGTCTACGAACAGCCAGCTACTCAGCGTGAGAAGGCACCGGAGCCGGATGAGATTATTCCGTACCGCTGGAACGCCCGGAATATCCGTATTGCCGTGGCCGGTTCGCAGCGCAGGAGCGGCGTGACAGTGACGGCCTTTAACCTGGCATTTTGGCTGGCGGCCAGAGGTGCGGAGGTGGCGTATATCGAAGTCAATCAGAACCGCCACCTGCAGCTCCTGCTGAACATCTACGAAGCGGCGCCGGATGGGGAGCATTACACCATTGATGGGATCGACTGCTACCTGACCAACGAGCCGGATAAGGCGTATCAGTTTATCATCTATGATTGCGGCGTGATGCAGACGCCCACCTCTATTTTCCGTGACGCGGATCACCGGCTCCTGTGCGGAAGTGTCCTGCCCTATGAGATTCCGGTGTTCCACAAGGCATTGTCCGAGTGCGGCTCATTGGAGGTGCGCCCGGTAGCGATCTGTGTGCCGCAGGAAATTCAGGAATACTGTATGGAACTCTTTGGGGAAAATGTGCAGATTGCGGCGGCATCCCACGACCTGTTTGCGAAACGGGTCAATGGGCAGATCTACCGGCCGCTTGTGGAGAAGTATATTGCAGGAGAAAAGCGCCTGTAACAGTATGACATGATTGGGAGGATTGGAATATGGCAAAGTTTGAGTATATGCAGCGGGCATTTTCTTCTGAACTGAAGCCCAGAGCACGGCTTGTGCTGCAAGTCCTGGTTCTGCATTGCAACAAAGAGGGCGAGTGCTTCCCCTCTATCAAGACCATAGCCGCCAAGTGTGGCTATGGGGTGTCCACCGTAAAGCGAGCGCTGGATGAGCTGGTGAAGGCGGGATATATCGTCAAACAGGCCCGGTTTGACGAGCGTAAGAACGGCGGCCAGACCAGCAACCTCTATACTTTATGCTCTGACTTACCCTGCCCTGACGAGCCGGAAAACGCCCCTGTGCTGGAAGATGATGCGTCTGATGAATCCCCGGCAGTGCAGCCGGAAAGCGCTCCTGCGGATACCTGTGACGCCCCTGATCCCACACCTGGGGAGCAGTCTGCCACTTTGCCGACAGCGGATTCCTACTCCTTTGCAGATGGCTTTGAAACAAAAATCGGGCGGCAGAATTGCCGCCCGATTCGTATGTGGACTGGGGGGCAGTCCATTTTTATACCCCCTTGAACCGTACAGGTGAACAGATACTTACGGATGAAGAAAAAAGTAATAGTTATTTAGAAAAATTGCAAAAATAGACGACCATGGGTCGAAACCCCCGCCGTCAGTCCTTGGATTGCAGTCGGTTAATAAAGCCAATTAGCATAATCAGATCTTCGTCCTTGAGTTTTCGCATTCCGTCCATCGCTTTACGGATTAACTGTGGATTGACCGCTTCTGCATCAAAAAACTGCAAAGGGGTAATCTCAAAGTAATCACAAATTTTTAAGAACTGAGCCATTGACGGAAGAGATCGACCAGATGAAATCCCCTGAATATAGCTCCGGTTCTGTCCTAAAGCCAAACTCATTTGATATTCCGATGCGCCTTTTTTCAAACGCAATTCGGTGATCCGATTGCGGATAAATTCTTCATCCATATCCTCACCTCGCTATATACAAGGATAACAGATGAAATGCCTGGATTATAAACATAGTATGTGTTATAATAATGAATATATGCCTATTTGCGCCGTTTTATTTGCGTTATTTCATTTTTGTTTGCGTGAGATTTGAAGTGGGGTGAAGTTTTTGAAAAAAACATACGCTTGTGCCATTACTGGGCACCGTCCAACTCGATTTAAGTTCAAGTATAATGAAGGGTATTCGTTGTGCAAAAAGATAAAAAAAGCAATGCTAAAAACATTTTGTCATTTGCATGATGAAGAAGGTATTTTCCGCTTTTATGTTGGAGGTACATTAGGGGTAGATATGTGGGCAGCCGAACAACTCTTATATCTCAAAGAACAACCGGGATATCAAGATATTGAGTTAATTGTTGCACTTCCATTTGAAGGGCATGATTCGAAATGGGATGCAATGAGCAAACAGCGGTTGCAGATAATTATTCATAATGCCACAAAATGTATTGTTATAGGACAAAGTGGAACTGCATCCGATTATAAAAAGAGAAATTATTATATGGTAGATCATGCAGATTTCTTGCTGGCAGTCTATGATAACAATCGTAAACTACGATCTGGGACAGGCCAAACAGTAAATTATGCTTTGAAACAAAATCTTCGCATAATTTTTCTCCATCCCGATACAGCAGAAATAAGTTAATGGTTTAGTTAGTTCATAAAAAATTTTCAAAATATAGTTGTATATTTTTTTCTGTGCAGTTATTATATAAATACTATTTTATGATTCTGTTCTTTATAGGGGGGAAGATATGGCACGAAAAGCCTATTCTGAAGAAGATAGAGTGCAAGTGCGGAATGCCCTGATGACCACCATGATTCAGTGTATCGCGGATCGGGGATTGATTCACAGCAGTATTGATGTTCTGTGCAGAAAAGTAGGGATCTCCAAGACCTTCTTCTACAGTTTTTTCTCATCCAAAGAAGAACTGGTGCTCTACGCCCTGCGATACCAACAGCCCAAGCTGCTGGATTATGCCAGATCCCTAATGGAGGACTCCGGACTCAGTTGGCGGGCGGGAGTGGAAACCTTTCTGAAAAACTGCTGTTATGGAGCTAAAAGCGGAGTTGCCGTTTTGTCCATTGAGGAGGAGCAGCAAGTACGCCACTGCCTTTCCGAGGAGAATTTTCAGGCGTTCCGGCGGGATCAGATTATTTTTTATGGGAAGCTGCTTTCCATCTTTAGCCTCCCTGTGGACAGTATTGATCCCCGGCTGTTTGGCAATCTGGCCCTCAGCATGATGATGGTACACAAAGCCATTCCAGACACCATGCCATTTCTATTCCCAGAGGTGGCGGAGGATATGGTGGACTTCCAGGTCAGGGCTCTGGTGGACGAGATGGAGCGGGTAAAAGAGCATGTGCGGTAGGTGAAAGCAAATGGATAGAGATGAGTACCCATGTCCAAATGGACGGGAAAGACAGCAGAATATCGTCAGACACAGAGCCTTGGGATACAGGTCTTGGTTCTGTGCGGCCTTTTCGCGCCCTGCGTCAGCCTGTCCAAGTGGCAGGGTGTCGCAGGGCGTTTTTCTATCATCTGAAAGGAGTCGAAAAATATGAGTCTGAAATATACCTGTCCCGGCTGTGGGACCCCTTTGGGCTATGACGGATTGTGCTGGAAATGCAAGTGTGAGCAAGAGCGAAAAACTGCATTGGCCTGGACGCCGGAACAGATTGCTGCAAAGCAGAAAAACCTGATCCAGAACATCCATCGGCTTGCTGATATGGAGGACCCCGAATGCACCGACTTCTGGCAGCTGCTGGGTTACCGGGACGCCATCACCCCGGAAATCCAGCGGGCGGCGCTGGCCGCAGGGGTGTTCTGGCCCTGTGAGATCTATTATCACGCTCCCGCTGATGTGGGGGAGGGCCTGATCCACGCGCTGCTGTCCACAGAGGATTCCAGTGAAGCATCCAACCTGATGTGCTGCCTTGCTTTCCAGGGCGATGGCCGGGCACTGGAAACGCTGTTGGAACTGGAGAATCATCCCCGCTCCTGGCGCAAGAAGCTATATGTAGACCCGTCCATTTACGCCCAGTGCGGCGGCTGGACCTTTAATAAAAAGGGACAACGGACCCAACTCAACTTCGATACCTGCTTTTCCTTCGTCAAGGGAGCCCCCGGTGAAGTGTCCCCCGTTCGCATCGGGCGGGCACGGGAGGACACCTGTCCCCACTGCGGCGGGCGGATGGCGGACATGCTGGTGCTGGACGGCCGGGACGAGCGGCTGAAGTTTCTGGGGCTGGACGGCATTCTGACCGCCACCTGCTGTCCCAACTGCGTGGGCTTTCTGAAAGGCCCCGCTTTCAACCGCTTTACTCTGGACGGCGGCGTAGAGGTCTTTCCCTCAGAGCTCTTTGACGGGGCGGGAAAGATGGACTGCTATGTCCGGCCGGAGGACTACAGGTCCCTTACCGAAAATCCCTTCGTGCTGGGCGGTGCGCCAGTGCCCCTGTTCTATGGCGCCGCCTGTGACGATGTGAACACCGTTGGCGGCTTTGCCAACTGGGTTCAGGACTGGGAATACACCGCCTGCCCCCACTGCGGAAAGCCCATGAAATATCTGGCCCAGATCCAGTGGGATACTTTGATGGACGGCACAGAGGGCACACTCTACATCGAGTTCTGCCCTGACTGCCAGATCGTATCCATGCAGCACCAGCAGACCTGATAGGAGGAAATCGCTATGAATTTGCCAAAGTTCAACAGTGCGGACGGGCGCTGTTACTGGATGAAGCCCGAGGTACAGGAAGAACTGCAACCGCTCTTTGACCAGTGTATCCAGGATGCCATTGACGGGAGAATCACGCGGCTTGATGATTCCCACTGGCCGCCGGTAGTGGTCAGCAGTCAAGGTGCACCCTTTGAGGTGTGGCAACTGCTTAGGGCATGGACCGAAATACAGCGGGCCGAGACCCTGGATGCGGAAAAGGCCATCGCCTTCAGCGAAAACCTGCGCCGCCAGAGCCGCTGGGGTGAAATTGACCACCATCTACTTGATATGCTGAAACGGGAGCTACAAGAGAAGTATTTTGTTGCAACAGGCGATGAAGATGATCGCTTCTGGGATCGGGAGTATTCCTTGAAACCAGGCATCCGTGCAGAGCAGATCCCGGAGCCGCTGCTGCGTTTCGCCTGCTATGTGGCGGTGAGCTATAAAGTGTATGGCTTGGACTTTCAGTATCTGGACGCCAATTACCTCTTTGGATTGGTGGAGAAAGTCCGTCCTGATATGGTGAAAAAGCTCCGGGGACACGGGACCGGCAGGCTGCCGCTCTCTCTGCAAAAGAGGAAAACAGAGCACTTCACCGCATCGGCCAACGATGCCTTTGCCGTTATCCGTATTACTGCCAGGGACAACACGGAGGAATGCTGCCATGAAGTGCTGAACTACCTGTGTGAGATTCTGGAGCAGGAGGACTTTCCCCGCAGCTATGCGGTGGAGTTCAAAGGGCCGGAAAAGAGCTATCTTCCCATCACAGGACTGCCCAAAAAGGGAGTAAACCAGCTCTTTGCCTGTGCCGTGCAGTACCCTGGCCTCCACCCCCTGATGGAACGGTACGCCCGGCTTGCCATGCGGCAATATGAGCAGTACACCAATCTCAGCGATGAGCAGTGCGCACTCCCCGGAAGTTTTGCCGTGTTCGCCCTGGGAATGCTGGGGCAAGAGTGGCGGCAGCTGGTATGGGACTATCTCGATCTCTGTGATGATGAGCACTCCCACTTACAGGAAAAATTCCTCCGGGAGTATGTGAAACAGTTTGGATTTACCGCCGATACCGTCCCTGTATTTGTCCGTGGGGTGCTGTCCATGCAGAACATGAAGTATTCCAAGGACTATGCCGCGTGGATGGCAAACGCAGAAAGCCTGGACGCTCTGCTGGAGGCAAAAATCCACCTGTCCGAGATCGTTCCAAGCGGTTTTTCCTCCGACGAGGATGACGATGATGACGAGAACGAGGAACCCACCCAGGAAACAGAAGCCAGTCCGGAGGAAGTGCTGCAATACGCATGGGAGACGGTCTGCTATGTGATCTGGGGCAAAGCCAGCGCCAAGGGTGGTCAAAAAGTGGTGGAAACAGCTCCGGAGGAACTGAGAGAAAGGTATCAGGAAATTTTTCAATAGAATGTCAGGAGGATTCAGATGAGTGAAGTAAGCTATTCAAATGTACCTCCCATGATGGCTGCCATCAAAAGTGGTGACATAGAGGCGATTCGTTCCCTGCTTCACGCAGGGCATTCTCCCAATGAGCCACAATGCTATCAGGTAATGATTGGAGATTGGCCGCGGGATGACGAAGCCTCTCCGCTGGAATTGGCTGTACTGGAAAATCGGATGGACATGGTACAGCTTCTGATCGAATGCGGAGCAGATTTGACCCATAACCCGGAAGAATTGCTTTGTGGTTCCCTGCGCAGTCAAGACCTAACCCTGTTTTCCTTTTTGGTAGATGTGGGAGTCAGAATCCCCGCAACGCAAAGGGATATATGCAGGCTGTTTCTCCACTTGGTGGATCGGGATGAGCCTAATGTACTCCCCATTTTGAAAAGGATGAGCATGGATTTGAAACAATACGGCGGTGAAGCCCTGCGCAGTATGGCGAGCCATGGAAATCAGCTGCTGGTGGAGTATCTGATTCAAAACGGGGCGGACATCAACTACCACAAGCCGGACATGGTGTTCCCCTACGCTTCCACTCCTGTTACCGAAGCGGCACGGCACAACGATTTTTCGATGGTGCGCTGGCTCGTGGAGCAGGGCGCAGACATCACCATTTCCGATAAATACGGCGACCGGCCCTACACCGTGGCAGTGCAGAACAAAAATCAGGAAATGGCCGCCTACTTAAAAGCTCTGGAGCCGGAGGAATGGCACAACGAACAGGAAAAGGTGCGTCAGCTCATGCCTTACAAGCTGCCTGCCAAGCTGGTGGAATACTTAAAGACCGGTCCCTTGCGTTTGGAATTTCCGGAGCGGGAACTGGTGAAATGGGCGGAACTTTACCCCTACATGGATGTGCAGGAGATGACCTGGAAGCGGAAAAAACTGCTCTCCCTGATGGCGAAGATGGACAATTACAGCGGCTACCTGCTGCTGTGGAACCCCAGAGATAAAAAACTCTGGTATCTGGACGTTGAGCATGAGGAGTTCCATCCGCTGGCTAAATGGGAGGAATTTATCGCTGACCCCGGAAAATATCTCAATGGAATGATCGAGGGCGAGTTTGAGGAATAAGGAGCTAACGCAATGTTTGAGGAATTTTATCAAAAATATGAGACTGAGGAGCAGGAAGTGATTGCCCTGATTCGTAAGTGCATTGGGGCTGGGTACCATAAGAGCGATAACAGTGACTTTTGGGAGATGACTGTCATTACACTGGGTATGGTGTTCTGCAATACCGGCAAGGTCAGCATTAAAGAAGGTCGGCTGAAATGGCCGGTTACGGAGGAGGAACGCAACAGTGAAAAGAGCTGGGGGCGTTTGCAGCAAGGGCAGATTTGCCGTCTGAAGGTACGCAGATTGTTGGATGGGTTGGTACCTGAACACACCACTCCGGAACAGTTCAACAGCTGGGCTGTTATAGATGTGCTGGAGCCTTCTGTCCCCTGCCCTCCGTTGGAGGCAGTATGGGAGGAATACCAGAAACCCGTAAACATTGAGGATGAAGTTCTGGGAACTTTGAAACTGAACCGGGACTTCGGGCTGCTGGATGGCAAAATCTTGTGGAACGAAAAGGAAGTCTCCCTTGCACTGGAAATAGATCTGGAGGATGAGGAAACCTGGGATACCGTCCGCAGCATTGCCCACAAAGTTATGGCAGACCGCGAAAGCTGGGACAAGTCCATGCGGGAATTTGCGGCAAAGGAACTGACCGGGCTGGCCAATGAGTGGCAGGCAGATGACGATGAGAAGAAAAATGCTGATCCCATTACAGAAGAAGGATTTGCCCAGCGCATTACTTTGTCAGAACTGAGCCTTACTTATGAGGGTGACTTTACGGCCTATTTTGATGACGACGATATGTTCTGGGGACACACTGTTGAGGTTTGCGGCTCCTTGGAAAATGGGATAGAGAGCGCCAATATTGCGGGATAACGGTTGCATAAGACATACAAGCTGATATTTGAATGCGAAAGGAGAAATCATGATGAAAGTATTTGACCCGAATTACAAACTGCTGGACGAGATGTATCAGGATAATTACTATCCAGTTTTTCTGGTGGATAAGGTCAGGGACGAGCTTCAGAAGGTCATTGACCTGCTGGAGAGCGGCGAAACGGACACCGAAGTGATACAGAAAACGCTGGATAAGGCGGTCTGCGGCATCAATGATCTTCAGGATGAATTTTACGAAAACGACAGCGAGATTGAAACGGTGGCCCGGGATTGTATTGGAGACACCGTTGCCTACATTCTGGAGTGGTTCGGTATCCCGATTGATATGGAGGAGGCCATCCGAGAACGGGACTGGTGATCTTTATGAAAATAGAGCTCCCTCTTAGCACCGCTGTTTTCTGGCGCGGCGGAGAAACGATTGATCTGTATGGACGAAAGCCGGATGCGGTGCGGTGCCTGTCTGTAGCCGGAGAGCGGAAGGTGAATCTGTCCTTCCTGCGAGACTATCCCAATCTGGAGGAACTAACCCTAATGGAAAAGTGTGAGGGTGTAGAAGTTCTCTCCGAGCTAAAGCAGCTTCATACACTGTCCCTATGGCTGTCGGCCCCTGTTTCCTGGGACAATGTTTCTCTCCCCGGCCTGCGTGTTCTCCACCTGCGTGGGGAAAAGAATGGCGACATCACCCCGCTTCTCTCCAGCATCACCTATCTCCACTTGGAGGAAATGCGGAAAACAGAAGATCTTGCCCCTTTCCTGACTGCGGCGACCCGGTTTCAAAAGCTCTATCTCCAGTCGCTCCCAGCTGTGCAAGAACTACCGGCTCTCGATGGGCTTCCGTCCCTTTATGCTCTGAAACTCTATGAGCTGCATAAACTCAGCGATCTGTCCGCCCTCTCTCACAGCCATCTGCGTTATTTTGCCGCCTCTCTGATTGGGGATCAGCTCTCCGCTCAGGCGCTGGCAGATGCTGTGATGACGATTCCCGATTTGGAGGCAGCCGCGCTCCAGCTGGCAGATCGCTCCCAGCGGCGCTATAGCGGCATCCAAAAAGCCTTTGCCGCCGCCGGGAAATCCGCATTGCTGCGGGAGGAAATCAGTGCTTTGACCACATGGCTGTCGCTGTAACACAACGGAAAGGAGGCGACCAGATTGTGTGAGAATGCGAAAATTCTTTGTCCTTACTGTTTGACGAGAGAAATTGATCCGGCACAGGCGATATGCTCTGCTTGCTATTCAAAAGAGGATAAATTGGAGCGAGGCAGTTGGGATGACCTGCGCAAGCGCAAGAATGCCGATGAAATCCAGATGTTTACCATGGCCAAAAAAGTAGATGAAGCGTTCCAGATACCAGAAAATGAAGCTTATGCCTGTATAGAGAAACACGAAATGATTCAGGCTGAGGCCTTGGAACGGGAAATGGAGGCTTTTCACCGGCGGCGCATCCTCTGTATGGTGGAGATATTTTCCAAGATTGATTGCGGCATCCTCTTTTCTGGCTATGTAGAACTGGATACCTATTTCAAGAATGTGTGGGATTATGCCCATCAGCGCATTGCCGCAGAACAGCTCAGAGAGGTTCAGGAGTATCTGCGGTCACAGATTCCATGGAAATCCCTATCCAGTCAGCGGATGGATCTGGGGGCAGAACTTCTCAACTTTTGGTGCGGAGAAGATGAGTTGGATTGGGGCTATTCTCAATATTTTGAGATTGCAGCAGGTAATCTCAAGCCGTTTCTTGCAATGACCTTATTCACAGAGATTCTGTGTAAGCATTTTCCAGATGTAATGTCTGCGCCAGTCAAGCGGCTGAGCAGCAAACTTTGAGGCACTAAAAAGGGGGTACTTTCATGCCAGACTGGGCACAAATCATAGATGATGCGCTGGACATTCTGAAATTTGACGGAGCCGTACAGGACACTCTGGCGGAACTTCGAGGGAAATGGGGCGCACAGGTCCCGGTGCTGCTGGATGAACGCTTTGACGCCATCGGCATCCAATATATGAAATTGCCCCATGAAAAAGGAGCGGCGGCCTTGGGGCAGGAACTCTCTGCCTTCGGCTGGGCGTTGTATAACCTGGACGATGAGGACGAGTATCTGTTTGCCTTGATCCCAGAAGAAGAACGCAGCGAATGGGAACGCTACTGCAAAAAGCAGGGGCAATATTGCCACCTGATGAAACAGCAAGGACGGAAATGGGGCGACCATGCCAAGGAGCAGGACCCTGGGAAGCTGATGCCCTGCGAGGAATACATACTTCAGGATGAGTACGATTATTTCTTCAACTCTTTGGCAGGAGACTTTGCAGCGGGAGAATGGAAAAGCAGCCATTCGGAGGAATGGAAATACGGCTGTGTGGCAGATCTGCGCTGCCGCCCGCCAAAAGTGACCCGCTCCAAGAGCCTGTACCAGTTCGGGCACCTCGCCTATTCGGATCAAGCCGGAGTGTATGCCGCCTCCGGAGCCTCTGCAAGCGGGCAGATCGGAAAGGTGTTGCTTGGCAAAAACCCCAGTACACTTAATTTTTTTGAGCCTTCTCCCATCGGATACGAGGGGGCGCCCCATTCTCTCCGGTGGGTGGGAAACTCCCTCTGGGTGGGCGATCCCACCAATGCCACACGGATTGAACTCACCGACCGGGGCACCTGTCAGGATGTGAAAAACTGGCCCCTGCCGGAAGATGGATGGAGCACCAAATACCATTGCGGCATTACGACAGACGGTCTGGGCCGGGTCTACTTTTCCAACGAGTGGTACAAGGGGCAGATTTACCGCTGGGAAAACGGCAAGGTAACAAAACACACCTTCTCTCTGGATGGATACGACCATCTCTCCGAGGCCGTTCCCGTTCCCGGCACAGGCCGCATTACCATGATCCACGCAGTCAGTGGCAAGGGGCGGATGGAAGAATGCCTGCTGGAACTGGACATGGACACCGGGCGGTGCCGCATCGCCCCCCTGCCCGGAATGGGCGAGGGGCTGAAACTACGCTGGTTTACCGGGGACTGGCTGCTGGTGCAGGGAAACGGCGAAATCCTCTCCGATGACTTTGCCCAGCTCATCAACATGAACACCCGTGAAGTGCTGCGTATCCGTCCGGAAATGTTCGGCGGGGAGAAAATGCAGCACATTGGAATACTCACCGATGGCACGGTGGTCATCGTCACCCGGCGGGATAGGGTTGGACCGGTATTTCGTTATCCCATCGACCTCTGGGGCTTCCTTCGGACGGCAAACAAGCCCAAAAAGCTGGAATGGCGGGAGTACAAAGAAGTGTACCCGAATCTGCCCATCTTTCTACCGTCCAAGGCCACGGAGCGAAAAATCATTCTCAAAAAGGACAGCCTGACCATCCTGGGGTCGGTATTTACGCCGCCGTTTACCCTGTCGCAGCTGGCGGAAAAGCTGGGGCCTGCCCGCATTGTCCTGCAAAATGGAACACGGAAAAGCCCCATGACTGGCCGAGAGAGTCCCTATACCCAGGCACTTGCTTTGTGGGACGAGCTTGGACTACAGGGCTGGTTGGACGAAGATGAGCAGACCATCAAAACCCTTGGTGTCCGGGTAGCGGCACAGGGAGAGTATGCGGTCCGGCAGACATTTGACGGAGCGGTTTGGATCGGGTCCAAGGACTACCGAGAGGCCAGCTGGAAGGATTTCGCCGGATTTGCCCATACCCTCAAATTAGGCGGCTTTACCGTTTATACCCGCTTGCCGGGTCCTGTTCCAGAGGATCAGTCAGCGCAGAAAGCAAAGCTGGAGGCCCTCTCCGCTATGGTACAGATCAGCTGGAAAGAGCCAGAGAATAAGGCGGCGAAAGTGCAGAAATACAAGTTATCCAAGCCGACTGAACCAGTGCTCACCTTTACCAGCTTCAACTTCAAGCTGGCGGTTATGGAAGTCCTGATGTACGAGAAAGGCTTACTGGCTCCTAAACTGGATGCACATGAGTTTGCCAGAGAGTATAGCCGACGCAAGATCGACATTGACGCGGAAGGGTATGAACCCATCCCAGAGATTCGGAAGTGGCTGGAGAAATACCCTGTCCCGGAGCGGCTGGCCCCGGAGGTCACAGAAATCGAGATGGATGGCGGCAGCGAGATTTATACCCAGCTGTGTCCGTTCTGGGATGGCGAGGATGGAGCCTTTGATCTTAATACCATTACCGAGGCAGAACTGCGCCAGTTCCCCAATCTCAAACAGATTACCCTCATGTCCTCCAAGCCGGAACAGGTGCTGCCGGTTCTGGAACGGTGCGGTATCAAGGCAGACTTGCTGTGAGGTGCGTTGCTATGAACGAAAAACTATTTCGTCCACAATTTGACACCTTGAAACTGTCCGATAAGCTCTGGCTGATGCAGACGCTGGCGGCTCGTTATCATTTGACATTCAAGGAACTATACGCCTTTTCCCGCTGGGGACAAAGCTGCACCACCGGCCTGTTTGAAAAAGGCGGACGGGAGTTTGTCTTTGTCCCAGGCGATACCGTAACGCTTGGCTGGGAGGGCTTTGTCCAAGGGATGGACAAGGCCAACCAAGAGGAACTGGCGGATATTTTTGCGGAAATCGATTATGAGGGCTCTGTGGAGGAATTTCTCCGGCAGGGCATGACCCCAGTACGCCGGATGACCATCGGCCCCATGTTCGTAGGCAGAAAACTGGAGGAGATCGGCTGGGAAAGCGTACCCATGAACGATCCACGCATCACCGCCCACCCCGACTGGCTGGAAAACTTGCAGAAGTGGGCGGGCCAGAACAGCCAGAGTTTTGAGATACACGAAACTGTCCGCTTTGAACGCAATGGGGATAGCTGGCAGGCGTCGCTGTGCCATCCAATGACCTACCCGGAGTTTCAGCGGTCCCTGTTGTGGGAGCTGGCAGCCAGCCTTCCCACGCCGGATGAGTGGGCCTATCTGTGCGGAGGCGGATGCTGCACCCTGTTTCCATGGGGGGATGGGCTGGACTACTCCATGCATCTGCACCACTTTGAAAGCGAGGAAGATCAGGGCAAGCCATACGACATGGAGCAGCCCAACTTCTTTGGCCTGTCTATTGCCTACGACCCCTATAAGCGGGAGCTGGTAGATGGGAAAACATTGACCACCTGCGGCGGCGACGGCGGCTGTAATATCTGCGGTGGCATGGGTCCTTTGCTTGGATATTTACCCTGTTCCCCTCACTGTAAACCGGAGGTTCGGGAAGATAACGAGATTCACAATGACTATGACTTTTTCCGTCCTGTTATCCGGGTGCAGACATCCGGGTGGAGAATGGTATCGCCCGGAGATGAGAGGTGATATTATCAGATGATCGAAGCAATTATGAAAATCCACACCACTTCTTCTTCGGTTACATTTGTATGTGGCAATGTAGCCATTATTGGAAACGGTGAGTTTCGGGCTTTATCAGGAAAAGTGGATGGTTTTATCCTGTATGCCGACACTTTGCGGTATGAAAACGGGACGAAGCTCTCACGGGATGAACAGGAAAATTTGAAGTGCCTGTATCAGCACTTTGTATTGAACCGTGAAGATTTCATAGACTGGGATATTTGAAAAGAGATTTCCCTATGAAATGTTACCAGATTGAGCGCAAGAGTAAGGAGGTAAACTATGGAATGGCCAAAACGGACACGAACAGCGGATTGGGAAAACGGTGTCCTAACTTTAGATGGAGAAAAGAAATTTGATATTCCGAAGCTGACCGCAGAGATCATGGAGCGGTTGGCCGGTTACACCCTGGTGGGCTTCCATGTGAAAGGGTATCCGGTGACGGATGAACTGCTGGCCCCCTTTGCCGGGCATAAAAGCATGGTCAACTTCGGCGTGGAAAACGGCACCCTCACCGACGCCTGTTTCCCCGTTTTTTCCGCCATGCCCAAGCTGCGCATCCTGCTGCTGACCGGGAACGCCGGGATCGACGGCAGCGGCCTGTCCGCCCTGCAAGGCTGTAAGCTGGACCTGCTGACCCTTGACCACACTGGGCTGGATGATGCCGGTCTGCTCCAGGCAGCCTCCATCCCCAAGCTCTCTCATATCTGGATCGACCACACTGCTGTTACTTATGATGGACTGCTGGCTGTCGCCGGCAACAACTACATCAAGCCAGTGGCCCATGTGCAATTTACCAAGGAGCAGATGGAACACTTCTCCCAGCTCCAGCGGGAAAAGGCCAAAAAGC